>WSSedA1B2DRAFT_1000267_pt1 | contig 11166 bp, 12 predicted proteins | sample WetSurSiteA1Bulk_FD_9465 | JGI IMG/M metagenome (IMG submission 9465) | reverse complement strand
CCAACAATCAAAAAAAATAAAAAAAGACTTCTCATCACACGAGACCTCTGTTAAAGCAACACCCGTTCTTTATTTGTTATCTTCCTGTGTTCGTTTCCGTTTTAACTATGCACAATTATATCAGGTTTAAGGGGGTAGTATTACAGGAAGGAGTGTTTCCGGTTTGCTCCTTCCTAAAACAGAGGATTCACAAAACATCCTCAAAAGTGTATATCTGAAGCAGAAATCCAGGTGTTAGCCCAAGGAAAGCTCGAAAAAGGATAGCTCTAAAAAAGAAGAGACACAAAAGAAAGAAAGTGATTAAAAACTATTTCATCTGACAATCTACGCACTCAGTGTAAAATTTACGTTTATAAATCTTCATAATATCTTCATCACATCTTCATGATTTTCCTATTAAATATAATATTAAAATATAACGAAGAGAGGTAAGACATGAATCAAGCTGTACTTGAGACACCATCACCACAGGAATGTTCGAGTGCTATCTTTGAAATTAGCGGAACAAAATTTGATCCTGATATTGCCGCTGACCTCTGGCCAAAAGTATTGCAGCATAAATGGCTCCTGTCTGAAAAACTTGGCCGCGATGTTGGACTTCGAACTGCATGCATTGACTTTCTTGAAAATATGGACCAAGCCATTAAGGAATATATGGACTATAAGAGAAAGGATATCCTATCCGAGATGGGGGCTCAGATCATCAGGAGAGAAATATGGGACACTATATCTGATTCTCAGCCTCCAAAACAGATAGTTCAGCGAAGAATTATCCTCCCACTAACAGAAGAGGGTCTTTCTAAAAAGCATGGTGTAATTCCTCCAAAGACTATCATTTTCTTTGGGCCGCCAGGTACCGGCAAGACTCATTTTGTTAAAGCAATAGCAGGTGTCCTGTCATGGTGGTACATCGAAATATTACCAAGCATGCTAATGGTGGATGGCGTGGAGAAGATTGGAGTTAATTTACACAATATAATGGAAAAGGCAAGAAACCTGGAAGAAGCAGTGATCTTTATTGACGAGTTTGAAGAAATTGCATCAAGCCGGGATATAGCAACACGGGTTGACAAGTCCATTACCAATGAATTTCTCAAACAGGTTCCACTACTTAAAAATCAGCGAAACAAAGTCTTACTCGTATGCGCCACTAACTATATCCAGCAGTTAGATACCGCACTTCTTCGTCCGGGAAGGTTTGATTGCATCATACCGGTTGGCGGTCTTGATGAAGATGGAAGAAGAACGATTCTGGAACATTATTTATCCAAGCTCCATACAGAAGACATTGATCTTAATCAAATTGTTAAGATGACATCCCGCTTTACGCCTGCGGATATTGAGTACCTTTTTCAACAGGTAGCCCAATGTGCATTTGAACAGGAATATACCAATAAGCAAGATTATCGGGTAACCACAGATACCTTTATCCAAATTATGCCAAAAATCCGACCGTCTCTGACTGATGAAATTATTAAAGAGTTTCAAAAGGACAGCATTACCTATTCCAGAACCTAACACAATGAAGAGATTACAATTATTTGTAACGTTCCACAATTCTTGATTGCTGACTGGAGGCATACTTGAAAGAAAAAAAGGAGTTATTCAAAAGAGCAGACGAATACTTTAAAAGGCAATCCAAAACATTTTTGTTGATCTGCTCCATTATTATTACACTTTTGATAGGAGTTGCTGATTATATAACAGGGGAAGAGCTAAGTTTAGCCATATTCTATATATTCCCGATTTCTTTTGTCAGTTGGTTTACAAACAGAACCGCAACAATCTTTATGTGTATTATAAGTTCTGTAATTGAATTTGTTGCCAACTCCGCTGCCGGAAGAACTTATTCACATTATCTCATTTCTTTTTGGAACAGCGCTTTACTACTGGGTTTCTTTCTTTTATATGCTTTTATTTTGTCGGTGCTGCAGAAAGAATATCGAAGTAGAATAAAATTGATTGATGAGCTCCAGGATTCACTTGCAGAACTCAAGCACACAAGGGAGGAGTTAGAGCAAAAGTCACAGGATCTGGCGAGATCCAATATTGACCTGCAACAGTTTGCTTATGCAGCCTCTCATGATTTGCAGGCGCCATTACGTGGAGTGGAAGGATTTGTAAACCTTTTTTCGCGACGCTACAAAGAGAAACTTGATACAAAGGCTGATGAGTTTATTGAATTTATTATTGACGGGGTTAAAAGGATGCAGGTGCTTATTAAAGATCTNTTAGAATATTCGCAGATTGGAGCAAAAGAAATACATTGGAAGCCTATGGAAAGTGAATTAGCTGTTACTCAAGCACTTGCCAATCTAAAAACAGCTATAGAGGAAAGTAGTGCAATTGTCACATATGAAACCCTGCCGAAAATCGTAGGAGATTCTTCGCAGATTAGCAGTTTATTTCAGAACCTAATCGGGAATGCCATTAAATATCGTAGAGAAGAACCACCAAAGATACATATTTCAGCTGAACGGAAAGGAGATAAATGGCTCTTCTCTGTTAATGATAATGGTATTGGCATAGACCCGAATAACTCAGATCGTATATTCGTTGTCTTCCAGCGCCTTCACACAAGGGAACAGTATGAAGGTACTGGCATTGGTCTTGCGATATGTAAAAGGATAGTAGAGCGACACAAAGGAAATATCTGGATAGAGTCAGAGCTAGGAAAGGGCTCAACATTTTATTTTACAATTCCCGATCAAGAAGCAAATCTTTAGACTTTTGACATCTGCACATATATTTATTTCTTTAATAATAAACATCTTATTAAAGTATATCCATAATGCATATATCGCTATATAATATCTTACAAGAGAAATTACGACAGTTGAGGAGGAGTGGATGTGAAGATAAAGATCGGAGTCATGGGTTCTGCGACGGGCAACTTTTCTAAAAAAATTAAGGAGATTTCGTATGAAGTTGGCTGTGCCATTGCCAAAAATGACTGCATAACCATTACCGGGGCTTGCCCGGGACTGCCGCTGGAGGCGGCAAGAGGGGCGAGTAAAGCTGGGGGCTTGGTGGTGGGAATATCTCCGGGTCTGAGTGAGTGGGAACATATAAATAGATATCATTCGCCCGTTGAACATCATGATGTCCTCGTATTCACAGGGAGCGGACTTATGGGGAGAGAGGTTGTAAATATACGGAGCTCAGACATCGTAATCATTGTCGGCGGGCGCTCGGGTACACTGGGAGAGTTCTCAATTGCGTTTGATGAGGGAAAGTTGATAGGTATCCTGGAAGGTACCGGGGGCATAACACCAGCAATAAGGGACATCGTGAAAATTGTTAAGAAAAGAACAGGCGCCAAGATTATCTATGGGAAAGACCCGCATGAGCTTGTCAGAAGTCTTCTCATTTTTTACAGTAAAGAGCATTGTAAACATCCCGACATTCATCATGCCTATAAACTGGGGATAAAAAAGAGAACGCCTGTTAATCAGCAGGTTAATCAAGGTTAAAGCCTGCAATTTAAGTAAGTTTTGGTTAATTAATAAGGAGGCATGACATGGCCGAGATAAAATGGGAAAGGGATTTTGAGACCGCTATAGCAAAGGCAAAAAAAGGAGGCAAGCCGGTTTTCCATGACTTCTGGTTCGACGGGTGAGCTGGCTGTGCTGCAATGAATGCGGGTCCGTATTCAGATGAGAGGGTTCAGACGTTCATTGAGGAGGAGTACGTCCCCTTAAAGAGCCAGTGTTTCTGGAAGGAACGGACGGAACTTATGAAACGGTTCGACATCGCCTGGACTCCTACGTTCCTCATTCAGGACTCCGGGGGCAGGGTTCACAGAAAGCTTGTCGGATATATTCCTGCAGATGACTTTCTCGCACAGCTGAAATTCAGCAAAGGCATGGTCTTTTTCGAGAAGGAACGTCATGAGGAGGCGGCAAAGTGGTTTAGGAGGGTCATTGAAGAGCATCCCAACGCAGGAGTGACTCCCGAAACGATTTTTTTCCTTGGCGTTGCTGAATATAAAAAGACTCACGAGGCAAGTGCGCTTCGCCGGGCATACGATACACTTTTGGAAAAATATCCTCAGAGTGAATGGGCGCGCCGGGCTCAGGCATACTCAGCGATACCGAGGTAAACGAGGTCCCCTATTTTAAAAATAGCTGTCTAAGGAATTTTTTCAGTTCCTTCCAGGACTTTTTGTCTGCCTCTGCATTGTAGGCAACCGGAATATTAAATTTCTTGCCATATTCATCAGCCTCCGGATTGGTGAAGCTGTGGAGTGCACCGGGATATGAAATAAACCGGAAATCAGCCCCAGCCTTTTTCATCTCATTCTTGAAAGCCGCGATCTGCTCCACTGTAATGAACTTGTCGTCAGCGCCATGAAGGACAAGTATCTTTGCCTTCACAGACCCCTGTTTAGCAGGCTCGACTGCAGAAAGGTTTCCATGAAAGCTTGCAACTCCCTTTAGGTCAACACCCTGCCTTGCCATGTTGAGCACAATGCCTCCGCCAAAACAATACCCTACTGCTGCAATCTTCTGAGGATCGACAATTGGTTGCGCTTTCAGAAATTCCATTGCGGCAATGAATCTGCCTCTTGCAATCTCAAAGTCCTTCATGAGCACTGATGAAAACTTGCCGGCCTCATCAGGATGCTCTGCCTGCTTACCGTCTCCGTACATATCAACTGCCAGGGCTGCATATCCCAGTTCTGCCAACATGCGGGCACGCTTCCTTGCATAGTCGTTCAGTCCCCACCATTCATGTACCACCAGCACACCCGGCCTCTCGCCCGTGATATTACTGTCATATGCAAGATACCCCTTCATCACCACACCTTTTGCACTGTATTCCACCAACGTTCCTTTGATATTAGGCTTAGCTTGAACAGATCCTGCGAGTAACAATGTCAGGAACACCATTATCGGTATCAGATATATTTTTCTCATAATACCCTCCGTGATTTCTTTAGATAATTAAAGTTTATCAATATATGGTTGGGAGATACAACTGACTATTGCTGCTTTGTCCATTTTCTGTGTCCCGAACGTCCCATCACAAAGAACGGTGAATGGTTTGAGGTAAATACCGGAGGGTCATTTTTGATAATTGCCGAAACTGCCGGGTGTCGTTTGAATTCATTTTCGAGGAACAAGCGTACATGTCTTCTGTCCCATCCATGTGGGTGGGTAAAGTCAGTGTAAAGGGAAAGGTCTCCTTCATAGAACCCTCTTGTCTCGAGTCCCGGGTCGTTTATCCCACATATAGGCATATTAAATATAGCGAGATTCAGGAAGTCTATGCTATCGCTGTGCTGAACAGTGAATTCCAGGGTCTTCCTCGCACTTTCCTCAGTCTCTACCGGTGTGCCGAAGATCAGGTAGACATAGGCAGCAATCCCTGCTTTTTTCAGGTTCTTCAGGACAACAGAAGCTGTCTCAACAGTGATCCCTTTCTGAAGCGCATCGAGTACTTTCTGATCCCCTGATTCGATGCCAAGTTTCAGCATTACACATCCGGCCCGTTTCATGGTCATACAGAAATCAGGATCAGTCAGATGGGGGCCGATGCGCGTGAATCCGTACCACGGAACCCCTGTGTTGTCGCTGGCAAGCGCATTGAGGAGAGCCGGACTTATGGCATTGTCGAGAAGGTGGATAAGCACAGGATGGGTCTTTTCTGCAAGGGTTTTTAAATCTGAAATAACCTTCTGCGCCGGGACAGGAATATAAGGATTGCCTTCTGCCTTCTCAGGACAGAAAGCGCACCTGTTCCAGTAGCACCCTGCAGAGGCGCTATAGGGCAGGATAAAACCGGGTGAAAGGTAACTGTAACAGGGCAGGCCATGATAATCAGGCATCGACATTTCTTTTTCGGCAGCATCAATCCCAAGGAGCGACAGGAGCTGATACTCGCCTGGCCCTGCTACAAGATGGTCTACCAGTCCGGAGAAGGGGTTTTCCCAAAGGGGACTTTTTAACCATGAGGTGATAAGCCCTCCTCCCAAAATTACTTTTATCCCTGGAAATTCATGCCGTATGAAACCGATCATCGAAAAGGCAGATAATGCCTGGCCCAGATAGTTGAGGGAGATGCCTGCCACCGATGGCTTCTTCTCGTGGAAAAGTCCTTCAAGTCTCGACCGGAAATACGGATAGAAGGGGTTCAGTTCAGGTTTCTCGGCCGCAGTCAGGAGGTCGCTGCTTCTTAATGGAGAAAGCCGGTCATGCTCGTAATTCACCAGTCCCACTGTGGTCTCAGACGGGGAAATTTTGGCGAGTGCCCTGCCTGTATCCCTGACTGCCGTCTTGTAACGGTCGATATGCCGGTATAAAACAGGATCTCTCATGGAAGAAAGGTTGCGGTCACGATTGCGGAATGCCCTCTTTGTCCATGCATCAGGCGCTTTTTCCGGGGTGACAGGTCTACCGAGGAGATAGAGGAGTCCCTCTATATTTGCATCAAGGAGTTGGTGGTCAGCTCCGTTTTTCCTAAGTATAGCCGAGAGCCTCGCGATGCCTGCAGGCGGTTCGCATGGCTTTGCGACCGGAGGGTAAATGAGGATTATCAAAGTTCAGAGCGTGTTGAGTTCATCGTAAAGCGGAGACGACTTGGAATAATACGGAAACTTTTCTCCTGTGGTAACGTACTGATAAACCCCTGCGACAACAGAACCTGCAACAACGCCTGCAGCTGCGCCGAAGAGACCGCCTTTTGAAGGATGTTTCCGGTCAGCAAGCATGCCAAGTACAGTCCCTGCAGCAGTAGTGATTCCAAGCCATATAAGATAATGTGACTTTTTCATGGAATAAGTATTTTTATGCAACATAATATAATACCACGAACTGCTGCCGGTATAGGAATAGTTAACATCATAAGCAAAAAGGATTCTCAATTTACTCACAGGGTTCAAAGCTGATATTTCAAGTCATGAAGCCAATTGCGTTTAACGAATATTTACGCAGTTGAGGTGATTTCGTATATAATTATTTAAAGGCATTCATTTTCTATTGATGCTATGTTTAAACCAGATTGAGAGGAAGAAGTAAATGTCAGAGATTAATAACAGGCTGAAAGAAATATCAGGCAAAATGGAAGAACACATAACAACTGTTAAGGGAACGCTGGAGCTTTTGGATGCATCTGTTTCAGAGGATGATTTGCACAGCCTTATTCTAAAGGCTATAGAGAGAATGGATAAGATGCAGAGATTGTCTGATGAATTGTTTGCAGCGTTTACACAGGTATTGGAGAAACTGAATGAAACAAAAGGCAGCAAAGGGGCAGATGATTCTCGGTAAGATAAGCAATATCACTGTTATCCTGTGAAGGAATGGACAGGATGAGAGATGATTTATGTTATCGTCTGCGTGAGGAGATTGCCCATAGCATCATTCACGGGATAGGCGCAATTCTGGCCATCGCAGGTCTGGCCATACTGGTAGTTAATGCGGCCATATTAGGGAGTGCACGGCAAATTGTCAGTTGCAGCATTTTTGGCGCTGCGCTCGTGCTTCTCTATTCTGCATCCACCTTATATCATGGTATTCAACATCCGAAAGCGAAGAAGGTTTTGAGGGTTATAGATCATTCATCCATCTATCTGCTCATTGCAGGCACGTATACACCTTTTACATTGGTAAACATGCAGGGTACCTGGGGATGGTCCCTTTTCGGTATTATCTGGCTGACTGCTTTTCTTGGGATTATCCTTCAGTTTTCACCTTTGCGCCGATTTTCCTCTATAAGGCTTATCCTCTATGTTGCGATGGGGTGGGCGGCATTAGTGGCTATCAAACCTCTGTCTGCTTCTGTGCCGGTGAGTGCACTCACGCTTATAGTGGCTGGAGGATTGTCCTATACTGTCGGAATAGTTTTCTACCTGTGGCATCGGTTACCTTATCACCACGCTATCTGGCATGTGTTCGTGCTGTCCGGCAGCGCTTTGCACTATGTCGCAGTTCTTTTGTCAATGAAGCCGCACGCAGTATGATTAGAATCTCAGATGATGATTGACAATGGGGGAGATGTCTGGTAGGATGATTCAACGCAAAAAGATTTCGGTTACATCATGAAGATGTAAATACTTTATAGAAAGAGGTTAAGATGAAAATCAAGGCAATTGCCAAGAAGGTGAAGAAGGTTGAGAAAAAGGTTGCCAAGCAGGTAAAAAGCGTAAAGAAAGATGTTGCCAAGAAAGTAAAGGTTGTAAAGAAAACAGTTGCCAAACAGGTAAAGGTTGTGAAGAAAACGGTTGCCAAGAAAGCAAAGGCTGTAAAGAAGCTGGTCTAAAAACTTTAGTTTGCGCAGAATATACGCAGGCGGAAAGCCTGCGACTACCATTTTGCCTGCTTACATAAGCTCTATAGCTTTTTAGCCTGAGGGCAGGCATATTTCCTGCATCGCACTGGACGTTTGTCATGGATGCTGCAGTTAAAGGTTGTGCGGTCGATATACGGGCAGTATCCATCAGCGTCCCGGGCAATGTAAAAGGGTTTTTCAGCGTTGTACTTGTAAAACCCCTTTTTAGCTTCCTCTTGAGTCAGGGCAAAAACATAAGTGCAGCAGAAAGCCTTGCATGTTGCAGTTATCGATGCACAATCGACTACTACATCCTGCTCTGCATCTTCCTCCAAGCCAAATACCTTCCCATTAATCATGACAATCCGCTTAAGCGTGGTTTCCATAATTTTCTCCCTCTCTTCTTTGGATAGAGGTGGAAAATCAGGCGTGTTGCGCGGGAAAATTTCATTATTCTTGCTCATGAGTACTTACCCTGCAATATCTCTTTATAAAAAATGGAATTATATTTTAAAAGTTTCCACGCGAGAGACCACGGATGATGCGAATGGCATCCTCAACCGTATTTGCTCCATGGATCAAATCCATGTCCTCGCTGCTGATGGTGCCCTCAGCCAGCATGGTGTCGTTCATGAACCGGCGGAGGTGGTCCCAAAAGTCCCTGACCATGCCTACGACCGGAAATCGCTCAAGTTTTCCGGTCTGAGCGAGTGTAATCACTTCAAAGGCCTCATCAAGTGTACCGAACCCGCCTGGCATCACGACGAATGCGGTAGAGTATTTTACGAGCATTACCTTGCGCACGAAAAAGTGCTCAAATTCGATGAATTTGTCGAGGTATGGATTTGGTTTCTGCTCAAAGGGGAGCTTGATATTGCAGCCGAGGCTTAAGCCCCCGCCCTCTTTGGCGCCGCGGTTCGCAGCTTCCATAATACCTGGTCCGCCTCCTGTCATGACAGCATAGCCTGCATTGGCGAGCGCACGTCCAAGTTCTCGTGCCAGTTCGTAGTAGCGATGTCTTTCCTGAAAGCGCGCTGATCCAAAAACCGTTACACACGGACCATCAAAGTCAAAGCTCTCAAAGCCGTGCAGGAACTCCAGAAAGAATCTCACCGCGCTCTCGAGGTCTTCTCCCCGTTTCCGGCGGCCCGAGAGAAAGAGTTTCTCCGCGCCCACGACCTGACCAAGCAGTGAAGAGGACTGCAAGATTTCCGACAATCCTTTGTTATTCATAAAATGCTCCTTTATGTGTTCTCAATGTCTATTTTCAGCGGTGCAGCATGCCATATTTTTTCGTTGTATTCACGTATGGAACGGTCTGATGAGAACTTTCCCATCCGCGCAACAGTCAGGATCGACATCTTCGTCCACTTTTTCTGATCCTTGAATGTCATACTCACTCTGTCCTGGCATTGAATATAGGATTGATAATCGGCAAGTACCATGTGCTCATCGCGGCGAAGCAGCGAATCAACCAACGGCTTGAACAGGTCTGTGTCTTTTTTGGAAAAGAAGCCGGAACTGATAAGATCGATCGCTTCTTTCAGGTCAGGATCAGCATTATAGTAAGTCATTGGATTATGGCCATGAGATTTCATCTGATAGATCTCTTCAGCATTCAAGCCATAATGGAAGAAGTTTTCAGAGCCTACCTCTTCACGTATTTCGAAGTTCGATCCGTCTAAAGTACCTATTGTCAATGCGCCGTTCATAGCGAATTTCATGTTCCCTGTGCCCGACGCCTCTTTCCCTGCTGTAGAGATCTGTTCGGAGAGGTCTGCAGCCGGATAAATCCTTTGACCATTCTTTACATTAAAGTTTGGGAAAAATACAACTTTCAGACGTCCTGCCACGTCAGGATCACTGTTTACGGCTTCGGCAACAGAATTGATCAGTTTTATGATAAGGTTTGCCATGAAATAGCCGGGAGAAGATTTGCCCCCGAAGATGAATGTCCGGGGTGTGATGTCTGTCCGGGGATTTTTCCTGATCCTGTTGTATAGTGTGATTATATGAAGAACGTTAAGATGATGACGGTTGTATTCATGTAGGCGCTTCATCTGGATGTCAAAGAGCGTATCAGGACTAATCGAAATTCCGGTCCGGTCATAAATGATCCCGGCAAGATCCCCTTTATTTTCATGCTTTACCTGTTGCCATTTTTTTATAAGGTTCGGATCATTGGCATAGGCTTCAAGCTGTTTTATATCATCCAGTTGCTTGATCCAGCGCTCTCCGATCGTATTTGAAATAAGTTCAGTGAGTCTTGGATTACTGATTACAATCCAACGCCTTGGTGTAACTCCGTTTGTTACATTAAGAAACCTTTCAGGATAAAGTTCGTGAAGATCGGAGAGAATGTTATTCTTCAGGAGCTCAGAATGGATTTTTGCACCCCCGTTGATTGCATGGCTTCCCAGGGCTGCAAGCTGCGACATACGGACATATTTCTGATCGCTCTCATCGATGATAGAAATACGTGACAGTTTATCATTATTATCAGGATACTTTAACCATATCTCGTCAAGAAACCGCCTGTTTATCTCATAAATGATTTCAAGGTGTCTTGGGAGAATGCCCGAGAAGAGGGTCAATGGCCACTTCTGGAGGGCTTCAGGTAAAACGGTATGGTTCGTATATGAGAAGGTGTTCTGTGTGATGTACCATGCTTTGTCCCAGCTTACGAGATGTTCATCCACTAGGAGTCTCATCAGTTCAGCAACCGCGATTGCGAGATTGGTATCATTAAGCTGCACAGCGAAGGAGTCAGAGAAGGCATGGATGCCTTTCCAGCGCAGGAGATGCAGGCGGATCATATCCTGGAGAGCGCAGGAGATAAAAAAATACTGCTGTGCAAGCCGTAACTGTTTGCCGGCATATGGTTCGTCATCAGGA
>WSSedA1B2DRAFT_1000263_pt1 | contig 11184 bp, 7 predicted proteins | sample WetSurSiteA1Bulk_FD_9465 | JGI IMG/M metagenome (IMG submission 9465) | reverse complement strand
ATCACGGCTCAGGCTGAGATATTCGAGTCCAACCTTGTTCATAAAGCCCAGCTTAAGGTTTATCTGCCTCAGGATCTCTTTTGCCATGTCCCTTTGAAACGGGGAGATATCCATATCTGCAAAAAATTTAATGACCTCTGAAACCGGCATCAGACAGAGTTCTGCTATATCAAGCCCTGAAAACTTATAGGCCAGAGACTCTCTCCTCAATCTCTTTCCGCTGCATTGAGGACAGATTACAGGCCTCCTGTATCTGCTCAGGAAGACCCTAACGTGCAGTTTATACCTCCTGCCCTCCATATCCTCAAAGAAGTCATCAATTCCATAGAAACCCTGACCTCCTTTGAACAGCAATGCCTTTTCTTTTTCAGTGAACGTTGAATATGGCTTGTTAATATCGATTTCCCGTTTGTCAGCCTTTTTCAGAAGTTGTTGTTTCCACCATCTGTATGCCGGTTTATTCCAGGGGTCTACAGCGCCTTTTGATAAGGAGAGACTTTTATCAGGGATGATCAGATCCTCATCATACCTGAGAATGTTGCCGAAACCTTTACATTCAGGACATGCCCCAACAGGATGGTTGAAGGAAAAAAGCAGGGGATATGCCTTCGGCAATTCGACCTGACATTCTTCACAGGCATTTTCTGATGAAAAAGCAAGATTAATGAACTCTCCGTCACTGACAATAATAATCTTAACCCTTCCGTTTCCTTCTTTCCATGCTATTTCGATTGAGTCAGCCAATCTCGGTTCATTCTTAACAATAATTCTGTCGAGGACGATGGTAAGCGGAGAGCCATGAGCGATGAGCAAAGAGCTTTCAGTCAAAGAATTCAAATCAACAACTTCATTATTCAGCCATAGCCTGTGAAACCCCCGTTTTTTTAAATCATCTATTGAATCAGTGCTCTCGAAAACAATAATCGCTTTTTGATCAAGGTGTTTTTCTATAAGTTCTGCAGCTACCTGTGAAGCGTCCCATGTCCTGATCTCTTTCCCGCAGTTCGTGCAGTAGGGCACAGAGATCTTTGCATAAAGAAGCCTGAATAGATCATACATCTCTGTTAATGTTCCAACAGTTGAACGTGATCCGCGCACAGGGTTCTTTTGTTCAAGTGCAATGGCAGGACGAATATTATGAATTGCATCAACATCCGGCCTGTCGAGTTTTTCGAGGAATAATCTTGCATATGTAGAAAGAGACTCTATGAATCTCCATTGGCCCTCGGCAAAGACCGTATCAAACGCCAGAGAGGATTTTCCTGAACCCGAAACACCTGTTATTGCGATAACTTTATTATGGGGCAGACTGAGATGAATGTTCTTCAGGTTATTCTGCCTGGCGCCCTCAATGATAAGTTTCTTTTCAGACATCTAAGTATTTTAACAAAAACCTCCTGAGTTAGATGAGAGATAGGCAACCGGGCTGAAGAAAGAACCGCCCACCGGATTTCTGGTCCCGTTTTGTAACTTTCTGTAACACACCTCCCTTAAACCTGATATAATTCTAAAGGTATGGAAATTAAAGAAATGATTTTAACTTCACTTTGTGTTTAGAGTCCTTGCGTAAGCGCAACTCTTGATTTGCAATCATTATTAATTTATACGAAAGGAATAGAATGAATGTTTTGGACCTGCCTTTTAATAAGATCCTATTGATTAAAAAGTCGGATGAACCCGACACAATTCTTATGCTTGAAAACGATGTAAAATATCAGAATCATTTAGGCACCATTCATGCATCTGCTCAATATGCACTGGCTGAAGCCTCAAGCGGGGAGATCCTGGAAAGAAACTTTGGCGACTGGAACGGAGCTTATTTCCCCGTAGTGAGGACGGTTAAAGTTAAATATAAAAACCCAGCAAAGGGAAGACTATTTTCAGAAGGCTTTATTGATGCAGACAGAGCCATGAAGGCAAAGAAAGAACTCTCGGAAAAGGGACGGACCCTTGTGGACGTAATAGTAAAGATCGTGGACGAAGGTAAGAACATCACCTTTGAAAGCACATTCACATGGTTTATTGCAAAAGCCAAAAAGTNAAAAACAAGGNGTAGAAAGTAAGANGTTGAGNTCTGTGTTGACAGATAGAACNNTTTAACCATTGGAAATTTATCTTCTATCGATTATTTNTTGAACTTATNAAAATGAGTTNCGTTAAATGCTGTGGACAAGGTATATGATCAGGAAGATCCCGATAGNAAGGAGTGCTAAGNTNAGCAGGATATCGAGCAGTAACGACGGCTGATAGGTGTCTGCATCGATCTGACATTCGACCTTTCTGTACCNTATAAAAGCNAGGGTTCCCATCACGGCNCCGAGACCGATAAGCAATATTCCNAATACTGAAGAGTACCCAGGGCTCGGGGGGTNACCGAAGGNAGTCATCTGACCNGGCTCCTTACTTATGAAATAGGAAAACTGTTTGATGAAAAAGCCAAACTTCTCGACAACAAAACCGAATGCCATGATTCCGATACTCGTCCTAATCCAGGATAGAAATGTCCTCTCATTCGCCATGTGCACCCGGCGGTTCCGGACCCGAGCTATCCTTGTGTCTTCCGAGATCTTCGGCGAACATTTTGCCAAATATTGACTTATTGAAGACAAGAAACCCATATAGCAATATAGTTTAGGCGTCTCACCCTTGTCAATCAATCATCCGAGCGAAAAGAGAAACATTTAAAAAACCTGTTGCCTGCAATTTTTTGTTCATCTTATCCAAATGCAGTGCAATTGCCACAATCGTGTGTAACGTATTGTTTTATGCGGTTGAAGAGGTATAAAAGTTTTGATCGTACTTTCTGCGTATAGACATCCGCAATACAGGCTTTCTGCCGTCTTCTGCTAATTGGGCAGGAAGAACAAGATACTTGTACCGCAAAGTCTTCAAGCGTTCTGTCTTTTCCTTTTGGCCGAGTATCTGATGTCTGAACAGGACAAATAGGTTGTAAATGAATACCCGGATAAGCATTGCTGCTTCCGTTGAGTAGAAATATTTCATCGAGAACCCGCCGAGCGCAAAATCCTCTTTCAGTTCTTTGATGGTATTCTCATCGTTTGCCCTCGGCCTGCACTGTTTCCATACGTCATATGCAGGATCATGTGAATTGGTTATCCATACGCTATAACGATAATTCCCCGTATCAAACTCATCTCCGAAAAGAGACATCACCTTTCCCATCGCGTGCGGCCTCTTCTTTGCATCCTGGCGGACTGCTATAAACCTCCTGTCGGTTATCCAATCTGCATGCCGAAATAAGAACTCCGTGATCCATATTCCCTCTTCTATGTTCTTCCAGTTCTGTTGTGTGTAAACCATCCTCTGCAGAGGGTGATATAGGCGGGCAGCTATGATGTAAACTAATCTTCTGTTCTCAAGCAGTTCGATGAACTCCCCGAGATAAAAACCACTATCTGCGATAATGCCCTTTATGTTGATATAACCGTCAATCCTCTGCCATGTGGATTCAAAAAAGCCAATGATATTGTTCCATGACGCCACATTTCCGGGGCGGTTCCACAAATGTATCACATACTTGCTTCTGTGAAGAAAAGCCAGAAGCGGGCTGTGACTCCCACGTCCCTTCTTCTTCGGGTTATATCCCCTTTTTACTCCCTCCTGTTTACCATATCGCTCAAGAACCGTTGAATCAAATGTGAGCCAGTCCTCTTTGAGCTCTGTCCATGGAATCAATCCCTTCAAATATCCCCACAACCCTTCTGACATCTCTTGTACTTCCTTTAATTTCCCGATCTTCTTGAATAGTCTGGTCAAGGTCCTCGAGGCCAAGGCAAGCCTCCCTACCGCAAAAAGATCCGTCAGAATATCCTGCCAGCCAAGATACAATAAATGCGAAAATCTGCTGCCTCCCGCATATATCAAGAGGATATACGATAATACCTTGCTGTATATCCCCATCCCATTGGGTGAATTCTCCCGAATCGGAATTGCCTCTTGCAAAATCTCCCTCAGTTTGATCCTATCAAAAAATATTGCCAGTAAACTAAATCCCCCATATGCCGTCATCTTCTTATTCGTAAATCCTATCCTCACTTTATTTATTTCAAAGTTTGTGGTACATTTTGACTGCATATTTCTATTCTCCTTTCGTTTAGAGTTGATGGTTCCGAAACCTATTGATTCTAATACGAAAGGAGAATTTATTCGGGGATATTATTTTAGGTCAACTGCACTTTTGGGGTTAAACAATGATACCAGATTTATGACGAGGCTTAAATGATAACTATTTGAATGGGAATTTTGTTTTAGCAATAGTGGTTGTGGTATCGGATCTGGCATTTTGGGCTGGTTGCAGTTAATATATCGAAAAAGACACCTTTTGATTGCTGTAAATAACTCACAGCCCGATGCATCAGTGAGCGATGTGAAGTGTTTACCGAAGTCGCATCTTTGCAATCTGCAATAGTCGTTTTTATTATGACTGGTGAAGGATAATATGCGAATACTGAAGAATAGTTTTATTAAACATATCCTTCTTAACAAGGTAAGTAATTAAGTTAATGGACCCTCAACCGGTATTTTGGAGCATTCCCTCTGCAGAACTTCTCCGGCAACTGCAAACAACTCCACAGGGACTGACAAAGAATGAAGCACGACAGCGCTTTAACCGCTATGGCGCCAATCTTCTGAGGCCCAAAAAGAGATCAAACACCCTTACTCTTCTGCTTTCTCAATTTAAAAGCCCGCTCATCCTTATCCTCATCTTTGCAGTTGGATTGTCATTTTTCCTGCACGATCCTGTCAATGCCGGCATCATCCTAACAATTGTCTTAGTAAGCGGTCTTCTCGGTTTCTGGCAGGAACGGGGAGCAGTAAATGCAATCGACAAATTGCTATCCATAGTACAAATAAAAGCTGAAGTACTGCGAGATGGTGCTAAGGAGGAAATTCCTGTTGAGGAGATAGTCCCCGGAGATATTGTCATGCTCAATGCCGGAGATGTTATTCCGGGGGACTGCCTGCTTATCGAATCCAAGGACCTCTTTGTAGATGAAGCTGCACTGACAGGTGAAACGTACCCTGAAGATAAAATACCAGGGATATTGCAGGAAGAAACTCCATTGGCTCAACGGACCAACACTCTTTTTATGGGAACGCATGTAGTCAGCGGCAGTGCAAAAGCGATAATTGTCTACACAGGCAAGGAAACCGAATTCGGCAAGGTTTCCGAACGGCTTGCGCACAGGCCATCTGAGACGGAATTCGAGCGTGGCGTCAGGAGATTCGGCTACTTCCTTATGGAGATTACATTGCTGCTGGTAATTATCATTTTTGCAGTCAATGTATACCTGGCGCGCCCGGTTTTGGATTCATTTCTCTTTTCTTTGGCGCTTGCTGTAGGATTAACACCACAACTGCTGCCTGCTATTATCAGTGTTAACCTTGCCCATGGTACAAAATATATGGCACTCAAAAAAGTAATTGTTAAACGACTTGCCTCTATTGAAAACTTTGGCAGCATGAATGTCCTTTGCTCTGATAAGACGGGCACACTAACAGAAGGGGTGGTACATTTAAAATCCGCACTTGATGTCGATGGGAATGAGAGCGAAAAAGTTCTGTTATTTGGCTATCTAAATTCTTTTTACGAGACGGGGTTCACAAATCCGATTGATGAAGCTATATGCTCCTATCGCACATTTGACCTTTCAGACTATCAGAAGCTTGATGAAGAACCGTATGACTTTATTCGTAAGCGATTGAGTATCCTGGTCTCTAAAGGTAACGCACACCTTATGATTACTAAAGGAGCGTTACGAAATGTGCTTGATGCATGCTCAAGAGCAGAAAATTCGAGTAGCGCAATTGTGGATATAGAAGAAGTTCGCGAAGAGATACAACGTCGCTTTGAGGAACTCAGCAGTCAAGGCCTGCGCACGATAGGCATTGCATACCGGGATATAGGATCTGCTTTGCAAATCACAAAAGATCATGAAGCTGACATGACGTTTTTAGGATTCCTTGTTCTTTTCGATCCGGTCAAACCCGGAATCGTTGAAACTATTACAGACCTGCGTCGCCTTGGAATATCACTCAAGATTATCACCGGGGATAACCGTCTGGTTGCTGCCCACCTCAGTCAGCAGGTCGGCTTATCGAATACAAGAATCCTTACAGGACTGGATCTTCGACGGATGAGCGATGAAGCATTACTCAAACAAGTAAATGAAGCAGATGTTTTCGCGGAAGTCGAACCGAATCAGAAGGAGCGTATCATCCTTGCGCTGAGAAAGGCAAAAAATGTTGTAGGTTACATAGGAGACGGCATAAACGATGCTTCTGCTCTTCATGCAGCTGACGTTGGCATATCTGTAGAGAGCGCTGTTGATGTGGCAAAAGACGCAGCGGATATCGTACTCCTGGAAAAAAATCTTGCTGTCCTTGTGGAAGGGGTACAAGAAGGAAGGAGAACTTTTGCTAATACTCTCAAGTATGTGTTTATGGCGACAAGCGCTAATTTTGGCAATATGTTCAGTATGGCAGGAGCATCCCTTTTTCTCCCTTTTCTCCCNCTCCTTCCAAAACAGATCCTGCTTACCAATTTACTTACGGATTTCCCGGAGATGACAATTGCTNCTGATGATGTGGATANAGAGCTTGTGGAAAAGCCGAGAAAATGGGATATAAAATTCATAAAAAGATTTATGNTATTTTTCGGAATTATAAGTTCAGTTTTTGATTATTTAACCTTTGCTGTTCTTCTNCTTATTCTGAAAGCAGATCCGATACTTTTCAGGACAGGATGGTTTGTTGAATCAGTTCTTTCAGCCTCTTTGGTCGTTCTTGTCATCAGGACAAGAAAACCAATTTTTTAAAAGCAGACCCGGAAGATATCTTTTGATAACAACTCTGCTGATTGCCTTTGTTGTTGTCGTATTACCGTATCTGCATTTCTCAACTTTACTTGGATTTAAGCCTTTACCAACGAAATTTATTCTTGCATTAATTATTATCTTGCTTGCTTATATCGTAACAGCAGAAGTTGGCAAGAAAATATTTTACCAACGGATTGTAAATGAAAAATGACCATATGATTATAATAATTACAACATGTCATTTTCGACGATCTTCGGTCACTTTCATTATTTAGGACCTTTTCTTCTTCTCATCATTGGAGGCATCGGCTTTCCATTTCCTGAAGGTGGTACGCTTATTCTTAAGATGCCACGTTGGAAATTTTTTATGATTGACAATTGTTTAGTAGATTGATAAATCTTCATATTTATTTCATATTTTCTTCGTCATATCTTCATACTTTTCTTATATATTAAAAATAATAAAATCGCCTATGGTTAAAGGAGGAAACATGAAAACAGTAGTATTTGCAGATGAAAAAGCACCGTTGATTGTCTCATCGAGCCTAAGCAAGTGAAGTTATGAAGTCTGAAATGATCATCGGACAGCTTGAGAATATCTTTAAAGGTGGTTTATATTTTATCTGATAAATCTTTATTATCTCCCGAGAGGTGTTTTAAAAAGGAGGGACTATGAAGGTTACAAAAATTTTCACACATGGGTTGTTATGGGTAATAATTGTCATGCTTGTGATACCACCCGGAATAATGGCTCAGGATACTGAAGAGACGGTTCAGCCTGCCAAGCTCGCGAAAGAAGAGTTGGCACAGATGCTTGCGCCGATCGCCTTATATCCTGATTCACTTATAGCCGATATACTGATGGCATCAACATATCCGATTGAAGTTGTCGAGTCTGAGCGGTGGATTAAGCAAAACAAAAACCTAAAAGGTGATGAACTTGACACTTCACTTCAGGAAAAGACGTGGGATTCAAGCGTAAAATCACTCTGTCATTTTCCCGATGTCCTCTATGCAATGAGCGATAATCTTGAGCGTACGACAAAGCTGGGAGATGCTTTTTTAAGTCAACAGGATGATGTTATGGATACCATACAGGAATTGCGCAGGACAGCCCAGGAACAGGGAAATCTTAAGACAACAAAGGAACAGAACGTCAGCGTTGAACAAGAGGTTGTCAGGATCGAACCAGCGGACCCGCAGGTTGTTTATGTGCCAGCATATGATCCGCTCTATGTATATGGCCCGTGGTGGTACCCTGCCTACCCCCCTTATTATTGGTATTATCCACCAGGTGCGGTTTTGTCCAGCGGAATTATCGGCTTTGGTTTTGGTATTTTTGTTGGCCTTGGTATATCCTCATGGAGCTGGTTTGACTGGCATCACCACGACATTGATATAGATATACACAAGACAAGACATTTTAACAGGTTCGACAGAGGCAGATGGGATTTCGACAGACATATCTGGAGGCACGAACCGGATCATAGAAGAGGGGTCGCCTATAGAGACAGGTCAACGAGTAGGCGTTTCGAGGCGCCATCTTCAGGCATATCCAGGACAAGACCGGAGGCCCGTGGTTACATCGGTGGAAGGATTGAACGCGAAACAGAGCAGAGACCTTCGACAGTACAGAGACCCTCGACGGTACAGAGACCTTCGACGGTACAGAGACCCTCGACAGTACAGAGACCTTCGACAGTACAGAGACCTTCGACAGTACAGAGACCCCCTGCCTGGAACAATGCCTTCGAGGGTATCGGTAATGGAAATTTTGAGCGCAAAGCAAGCGAACGTGGTGGCTCAAGCAGGCAAAGTGGAGGTTCCCAGAGCGGGAGACAAAGTGGTGGATCCCGAAGCGGCGGGCAAAGCGGTGGATTCAGGAGGTAGAATTACCGTAACCGCTTTCATGAATTTGGAATGTTTCATTAAAGTAGAAAAAAGGATTATAGATGCTTAAGGGAGGAAAAGAATGAATACATATAGATGGTATAAATGGTACAAGAAGAGTGGTTCACTTTGTCTCACCGCACTGATTGGCATTATAACTATTGTCATGTTCTTGAGTTTAACCTATTCGACTTCGCTTGCCAAAAGCACAGGGCAGAAGAGTTTTACCTCGCCTGAAGATGCTTTAAATGCGCTTGTTGCCGCAGTAAAGGCAGATGATACAAAAGAGATGCTGGCTATTTTGGGCACAGGGGGCAGGGAATTGATATCTTCCGGCGACGAGGTAGCAGATAAGACAGGACGTGAAAAGTTCCTCAGGGCCTATAACGAGATGAACAAACTCGAGAAAACATCTGCCAACAAGATAATTCTTCGTATAGGGAAAGATGATTGGTCTTTACCAATTCCAGTTGTGGAGAAAAGTAAGAAATGGCTTTTCGATACAAAGGCGGGAAAGGAAGAGATACTGAACAGGAGGATAGGCAGAAACGAGCTAAATGTTATCGAGGTTCTACATGCGTATATCGATGCACAGTGTGAATATGTTAGTAAGGATCGTAATGGTGACGGGGTAATGCAGTTCGCCTCAAAAATTATCAGCACCGCAGGTAAAAAGGATGGACTTTACTGGGAGGCACAAAAAGGTGAGGTAATGAGCCCCCTTGGTCCTTTTTTTGCCCGGGCGTCGAGCGAAGGATACGCTAACCTTTCGCCTTTTCATGGATATTATTACAAAATTCTAAAAGAACAAGGGAAATATGCTGCGGGTGGCGCATACGACTATGTGGTAAAAGGAAAGATGATCTTAGGATATGCGCTTGTCGCTTATCCCGCCCAATACGCTAACTCAGGTATAATGACATTTATAGTCAATCAAGAAGGGATTATTTATGAAAAGAATCTTGGCAAGAATACAGTGAGCATAGCAAATTCCATGAAGAAATTTAACCCTGACAAGACCTGGAGGAAGGTTAAAGATGTAACGAAAGAGTAACATTCAATAAGGATATTGGTTACCCTTTTTTGTTGAGTGCCATGACTCTCTCTTAGAAGGTGCAGTTGAGAAGCAAATGAATGACTTCCTAAAGGAGCAGGGATCATGATGAAAATATCGGGAATACTTGCTCACCCAAATAAGAAAAGCTTTAACCATGCCATAGCGAAAACAACCATTGAAACGCTGAAGCAAAATGGTCATGAGGTCTTTTTTCATGATTTGTATGAAAAGAAATTTGATCCGATATTACCAGCAGGAGAGATAAAAAGGGATTTTGCCTTGCCTTCTGAAATAGAGAAACAATGCAAAGAGATTTCAGAGGCAGATGGAGTTGTTATTGTCCATCCAAACTGGTGGGGACAGCCACCTGCAATTCTAAAAGGATGGGTCGACAGAGTTATTCGTCCTGGAGTAGCTTATGAATTTCTTGAAAACGACAAAGGAGAAGGAGTGCCCAGTGGTTTATTGAAGGCAAAATCAGCCATTGTTTTCAATACTTCCAATACAGAAACTGAAAGAGAAAAAAAGATATTCGGGGACCCTTTGGAGACCATATGGAAAAATTGTATTTTTGATTTGTGCGGGCTTAAGAACTTTTATCGCAGAATGTTCAACATAATAGTTATCAGCTCACAGGAACAGAGAAAAGAGTGGTTACAAGAAGTCAGACAGACGGTAGATAAATATTTTCCAAAGTATACCAACTAAAGGACATCATATATCTCAGCTTTTTTTCGGACTTAGTTCAGAAAGTAAATTGCCTGCGCCGTCGAAATAGAATTTGTCACCGACCGGGTGTCGGCTGTTGCATCCATGAGATTCAACCCTGGATTCCCCTTTTAAACCATTATTTGACAGCATTTACCGCTTTATGTTTTAATAAATTACCTTTAAGGATGGCCCGGTGAGGCTGAGAAGGTAAAGGAGGCAGCATGCGCTGCTCAATATACAAAGCAATAAACCTTCCACTTAAGGGGAAGGTTTTTTTATGCCTGCCTCAATATCAATTTACTCTAAAGGATCATCAAAATGTCTAAAGAATTAATGAACAAAAAAGATATCGACAGGGCTTTAACGAGGATGGCGCATGAAATTATTGAAAAAAACAGGGGGACAGGAAATCTCTGTCTTGTCGGTATACAGAGAGGCGGGGTATACCTTGCTAAAAGGCTTGCTTCGAATATAAAACAGATCGAGAAAAAAGTCATTCCTGTTGGTTCACTCGATATTGCATTTTACAGAGATGACTTAAATATAAGAAAAGCACAACCTGTTGTGAGGAGAACCGAAATTTCATTTGAAGTGACAAACCTGAAAATAATCCTTGTTGACGATGTCCTTTTTACAGGAAGGTCTATCAGGGCTGCCATGGATGCGGTAATGGACCTCGGAAGACCT
>WSSedA1B2DRAFT_1000262_pt1 | contig 11223 bp, 6 predicted proteins | sample WetSurSiteA1Bulk_FD_9465 | JGI IMG/M metagenome (IMG submission 9465) | reverse complement strand
TCTACCGCGTCACCTAGTTCTTTCTCTAAAGCTAAAAGCATAGATTTTTGCTCTAATCTTTTCTTAGCAATACTTGCTTCAAGATTAGCAATTCTTTCTGCTTCTTTTTGAGCTTTATCTGCTGCTGATTCACCAGCTCTTCCTGCTGCTGAGTCTACTTTTCCTAGTGCAGCTTCCTTTTGCTTGGGTAATGCATCTTTTGCTGCTCGTAATGCAGCTATTTGCCCTTCTAGTTTAGCCGATTCTCCAGTAATAGTTGCATTAGATGCTGCATTAGCTGCTGTTGCTGTACTAATAGCTAAATTGTATTGTGCTTCAGTAATTTTGCCTATCATAAATAGCAATTCACTTTCCGCTTTTACTTGTTCAAAAACTGCATTAATTGATTGTCTTTGTGCTTCAATGCCTAATTTTCTTTGTTCTAATTGTAATATTTGTAAATCAATTAATTCTTCTTCTTTTTTATATTGTATGTCTAGAGCAGCTTTCTTCTCTGAAAAACTTTTAGAGTCCACTAAAGAGGTATTTCTTTTAGCTGTTTCTAATGCTTGCTCTGCTATTATTATATCACGTGTAAGTTCTGCATTTCTTACTAAATTATTTGCTGCTTCTTGACCTATTCTTGATAAAGTTTCTACTGCTTTTTCTTGAGTATTAAAAGACTCTTCAGCAATTCCTAATATTTTTAGTAATTCTGGTGCTTTAGCCATTAAATCACTATATGGATTTAGATCTGGTACACTTTTTACAGCTGCTAATTCTTTATTTATACTATTAACAGATTCTAAAACTGTTTCATAATATTTCTTATATCCCTCTTCGGAACCTTTTATTAAATCGTCTTGTACCTTTCCTATATCCTTAACAGCATTTTTTGAAGCTGTTATATATGAGTTAAGTGCTGATTCTGATTCTTTGTACCCAGAAGATGCTTTATTACCAAAATCTTCCATAACTTTTACAAATAACTGCATAGCTATCATTCCTTCTCTGGATCCTTGAGAAATTTGTAATAAACTTTGCTCTATACCAGTAAATCCTAAATTTTTAAGTCTTGACTCTAGCTCTGGAAGTTTACTTTCCATTGCTGTAAATATAGCATCAAATTGTGAATCTGCCAAATCTTTAAACATTGGCTGACTTTTCATATATGTTTTTAATGCAGTAGTAAATCCATCACTTAATTTTAAGGCTCCAGATTCTACTCTGGTAGCTAGTACAATATTTGAATCTGGATCAAATACTGCATATACAGAATCTTGAAATGCTTTTATAGCACCTGCTAAATTATCTGCACTAACTGCATCTTTTAATATGTCTGCTACGCCATTTTTAATACTAGTAAAAGATTCTGGTGATATTAATTTATAAAATAATTCTTCTGGTAATGTAAATTCTTTTCCAGCTTCTTTAAAAGCACCCTTTAATATTGCTAATTGTCTTTTTACTTTTGAAGCTATATCAGTATCTTTTCCTAACATCTTTGCAAGTATTGTATCAATAAAGCCCTCGTCTCCTGCCCTAGATATATTACCAAGTTCTTTTCCAAATGCTTTAGCATGGGCTGCTAATGTATCAAATATAGCAGCTCTCCTTCCAAGCAAATCTAGTTGCACATCAATATCATATATTGCTGTTTTTGATTTTGATAAGTCTTCATTAAATTTTGCTATACTTGCCCTAGTTGTAACAAACTCTTTTTCTAGTGAAGCTAAGTTTGAAGCAGCCTCCTCCATTTTAGAGTTAGTTGCTCCTATCCAATTACCTAATACTTTTAAAGCTTCCCAGGCTAATGTAATTACCATTATAAAGTTAAAAAATCCACCAATAATGGATCCAAGAGCACTTGCAAAATTAGCAATAGAACCTATACCTCTACCAATAGCTACTCCAAAAGATAACACCTTAGGATTTACATTATCTAAATTAACTCCAGATTTTTGTAATTCTTTAGATACTTCTGCAACTGATTCTTTTAAGGTTTTGCCTTGTAAAGCACCTTGTTGCATTAATTGGGAACCTTGAGTAAGGCCAAGCTTTAATGTAGCATACATACTACTAACTTGTTTCCCTTGTAAAAATAATGCTCCAAAGGCTGCTTTAACTCCAGCTGTTGAAGATGCTAATCTTTTTTGTGCTGCATTTAAAGCATCAGAAGAAGATACTCCCTTTTTTAATTCTGCTTCATAGACTCTTATAGCTTGATTTAAATATTTAAGTTCTTGAACAGTTAACTTAATACCAGCTACAGTTTGAGTTAATTGTGCTTTAAAATTAATTGTTTTTAAGTTTGCCATCTCTTGATTTATTAATAAAAATTCTCTTTGTATAGGATTTTTAATATTAGTAGCAATAACCTTTGTAATATCTCCACCAAATTTTTTAGCTTCTTTTTGTATTTGAGAATACAAGTTTCTAAATAAGGATTGTGCTATTTTTCCTAAGTCACCTTTGGCTGCATCTATTTCTTTTGATAATTTTGGTATTGCATCTTTTAAACCAGTATCACCAAGAGTACCTAGTATATTAATTTTTTTAGTTCTAGCAACTGCTGCCACTTGTGCTTGTTTTTTAGATAAATTATCTAATGCATCTGCTTGAGCATTATAAGATATAATGGCTTCAGCTGACGCCTTTTTAGCATTATCTATCATTGCGGCACCAAGCTTAAATACTTCTGGTAATGCTCTTTGTGCTATTGCTTTAGCAAATGCTAATATTGCTAACGTTAATAATGCCGTGTTATCTGCTAAAAGGTTAAAAAACGCTCCTATTGGTACAGAAACAAATAGTAATATTTTTTTAGTTAATTCATCAAATGTTGCAGCTATTTTATCATATGGATTAGTGTCCAATTTTAAACTACCATATTTTTTAATACCTTGTTCAATAGCTTGATTAATAATAGCCTGCTGTCTTTCAAAAGTAGTTAGTGATGATACAGTTTTTCCCAAAGTAGCAGCATATTTCTTAGTGGCTTCTTCAACTCTAAGAATAATGCCAAACTCGTCAGCTAGTTCTGGCTCACCTTTAATTACAGCTTGTGTTAATCTTGTAACAGCTTCTGGTACAGATCTGCCAAGTGCTTTAGCTGCTTTAGTTGCAACATCTGTTATTTGTTGTAATTGTGTTGATGTTGCACCACCACGCAAACCTAATGTAGCAGTTTGCATAGCTTCCTTCATGCTAATAGCCCCACCTGTAATCTCTTTTAATGATTTAGCTACAAGATTAAAGTTAGTACCAGAAGCTATGCTAAGCTGCCTAGAGGCTTGTTCCATAATTTTTAAGTCAGCATTTGATTTTAAAACATTAAATGCTGAACTTAATGCAAATACATTAGCGGCTACGGTAGCATAAACGTGCACAAGTCCGCCCAATCCTTGTGCTTGTTTAGCAAAGGCTTTAGTAGTATTGCTAGTTATGTTAGCGGTACCCTTCATATTTCTATCAAGTTCACCACTAGTTTTCTGAGTCTGTTTAATACTAGAATCTAGTTTGTCGAACCCAGCTATAGCCTTATCTAATCCTAATGCCTTAACTAGGATTACTACCTCTCGTTCTGTTAGTTTTGCCACTTGTCTTTGTCCTCGATTCTGCTTTAATTTTTTTGTTTACATAAGCAGTTTGCTCTGCTATTATGGTTTGTAATAAATCAAAATATAGCAGCCAATCAGATTTAGGAATATCAAAAATATCAAATATTACTGATAAGTTTGATAAGTCTTTACCTAAGTATCCACCCATAGAACTCCAATCATCTTTTAGATACATGAATATTTCCATTGCATCCTGGGCTTGATGTGTAAGTTCATTAAAATCAGGAGGTGTTTCATCAGGATCAGGTTCTGATCCTAATGATTTACACATCTCTAAATATTTTTCTTGGGTCATTCCAATATTGGAATTTTTTAAATACTTAACAACTTTTTCCTTTTCTATTCTTAGCTGCTCTTGTTGAAATTTGCTACATCACCAACTATGCTAGAAATCCAACTATCAAAATTTGTAGAGTTTCTCATTAGAGTAATTGCATTATCGACTGTAAATTCTAACTCACTATCTTCTGATTCTACTACTTCTAGATCAACTGGTAAAAGCTCTGGTAAATACTTATATTTTAAACCAGTCCAACCTTTAATAAGCTCTTCCACATACATCTCTAAGAATCTAGCATTATCTATAGATTCCTCTGGCTGATGTGTTTTCTTACTAAACTTTTGAGTAGTTGCTCTATCAGCTATTTTTCTTAGCTTTTCCCTTGGTATGTATTGTAAGTCAACGATGAACCCTTCTAATTCTGGGTGTTCTACTTTAATCGTTTTTGTGCTAGAAATTAAATTTTTAAGATCCATTTATTTTTTCTCCATTTATATTAATACTACTAAATATATATCTCTTGCTAGAGTAGATTCTATTATAGATACATCTATAGAATAGTTGTGTATAGCTAGGCTGCCGGTTTGTACATTAATAACATTTTTTACTTCTACTTTTGGTATTCTACTAAATATATTTATGTGCTTGGTGCTTGCTGTGCAATACCTAGTAAATAATGGTAAACTTCCACTTATTAAAATATTACCACTTAGTGGGTTAATAAATTTAACAATATTTATACTTGGTGTATTACCATTTAAATTTATATTTCCTTTAATAATATTAAATTTATAAGCAATACTAATTATTGGGGTATTTTCATACTTATTATTTTCATCATCCCAGTATTCAATTATTAAATTGTTTCCTACGTATGGATACACATAAGAAATAGTTCCAACATTACTACTTTTGCAATGGATAGCTATTGCTCCACTATTTGGATTAACATTATTGCCTATTAATATTTTTGGTATATTACCAGATATATTATAGGAGTACTTAGTAGGTGCTACTACTATATTAAAACCAGTAATTCCTGATGATGCATATATACCTTGTATTGCTGTTTCTGATAGTTCTTTTTCAAAGTAAGCAAATTCTGATAATAAAAAAGTAGGTCTTGGAGAGTATGTTCTTTTTCCAACCTCTAAAGCAATAGTGGCTGATGTGTTTTCTTACTAAACTTTTGAGTAGTTGCTCTATCAGCTATTTTTCTTAGCTTTTCCCTTGGTATGTATTGTAATTCAACGATGAACCCTTCTAATTCTGGGTGTTCTACTTTAATCGTTTTTGTGCTAGATATTAAATTTTTAAGATCCATTTATTTTTTCTCCTTTAAATAAATACTACAATAGTCGGTATTACTTCTTCTACTGCACGTGCGTATATACTTATAGATGGCACATTATCAAAAACTATATTTTGAGTTGATTTAGAATATATTGATGATACTTGTGCGTCTGATAATCTTTGATTTGTAAGTGAAAAATCGGACATATATGCTGTGTGATACCAAGAAGTACCATCTCTATTACCACGGCATATTCCTAATGGTTGTAATGATGTAGGCCAACTAGTATGTGATCCATTATTAGTTATTACAGATCCATTTTTATAAGTACTTATCTGATTTGTAGCTGTATTCCAAGTTATAGCAACATGAGTCCAAGTATTATCAGATATAGACATTTGCCAAGCAGAACTCCACCCACTAGCAAAAGGCATTATCCAATATGTGCTAGTAGTTTCTCTTGTCATTTTAAAATAGTTTACATTATTTCCACCATTATAAGCATAATTAAATTGAAAAAGGTGATCATATGCAGCTTGGCTAGAAACTTTTGTCCAAAACATTATAGTTCCTGCGCTAGGCATAGTTATAGCTGAGTTATATATAGCGTGCTGCAAAGAAGCTTTATTAAAGTATATACACTTTCCACTATGTGGTCCAACTTGATTTAGGGTTGGAGTATTATATAATGTAGCATTTCTACTATTACCAGAATAATCATATAATGTTGTACCACTAGTTTCTACAAATCTATAATATAAAGCGGTTGGGTAAGAAAGTAATTCGCTTTGATAACTAGACCTATTAGGATTTCCTATTATTATATGACTAACTGTTGGTTTTATTACCTTTGTAATTATTTTACATACAGGAATATACTTTTCTAGGTTTATTTCACCAACATCTGGATAAATAATTCTAGTGTTAGCAATAACGCTTGGCACTTTGCCATATATGTATATGTTATTCTTATTTATAACATTATATATTTTTAGTACATTAACCGTCTTTTTATTAACTCTAACATCACCTGATATAATAGAATATAATATTTTTATTCCTTTTATTATTGGTTCACTACCAGAAATATTAACACTAGATTTTTGAGGTACTATTCCATATATTGCTTTAATTATAGGTACTTTTAATGAATTTAATACTGTATATAAATTTCCACTAGATATATCTACATTTTGTAAATGTCTTACATTTGTATTATTACCGGAAATATTTAAACTATTCTTATTAGGATAAGTAAATAGTCCTCTACTTATACTTGGTATATATTTTCGTATACTAATAGTATTACTAGTTGAAGATGGGGTTATTGTATAACTAAATCCAGTTATACCTGAAGCCGCATAAATTCCTTGTATAGTTGTATCTGACAACTCATTTTCAAAGTAAGCAAATTCTGACAATTTAAAAGTAGACCTATAACTATCTACATAAGTTCTTTTTCCAACCTCTAGAGCGATAGTTGATGGCCACCAACTATTTACATTACCACTAGATATTGTATTTATATATATACCATCTACATATATTTTTATTGTATTATTTGTTCTATTACAAGCTAGTGCTACAAATGTCCATGTTTTTTCTGGTATAGGAAAGTTTACATTAAATTCATATGCACAATTATAATAACCATCATTATATCCTACTCCATAATAATAATACCATTTATTATTTTTATAGTATTTTCCAAATGCATAATTTCTATGTAGTAAAGTAAATATTGTCTGAGTATTGCTACCTGTTTTTATTAAACATTGTTTATAATCACCACTAGGTATATCTCCATCTATATATACCCAAAAAGTATAAGTATTTTTAGTTATACCAGACATTGATATAGGACTACTACTAGTCGTATATTGTAATGTTCCATCTCCTTTTCTACTAAACCATATACTCTTAGAAGTTTTATCATTTAGTAAAGGTCCATCTAATCCTAATTCTGGGTTATTAGATATTGTTAATGGATATGCACCAGAAATATGATCTCTTACTTTTGTAGAGTCATTATCATTAAATCTCCAAAATGCTTTTGCACCATAGGATTTTATTACATTATAATAATAATCTGAATACCCCTTGTATGTTAGCAAAGAGTCATTATAGTGAGTATATGATAATGTTACATCACTTACTGGTACATTAATATCAGTTATATTATATATTATATTCGCTAAATCTTGTACCTTATCTTCACTAACATTTTGTGATATTATTACTTCAGAAAATAAACTATTATAAGTACCATTACCACCGGTCGGTCCTATAGCTAAATAATCTCCAGCTATACTAGGTAGACTAGGGAATGTAAGATCTAATTTTTTTACATTATTGATATATACTATTAATTTTCTACTAGAATTTTTAAAAAATATAACAAAATTATTCCATGTCCCTGTAGTAGTTAAATCAACCTTATAAGAAGTATATCCTACATAAAAAGATATACCTCTATATCCACCTCCAGATACACTAGTACTTCTGTCTATAGTTAACCTATGGTTCATATCCCATTGATCTGACTGAAACGCGAAAAGATACTCATTTGCATTAACAGTATTAGGTTTATACCAAAAAGATATGAATACTTCATCAACAGCTTGTTTAAGTGTTGTATTTTGACAAACTGTACTATTAAAATTCCAAGCTTTAGAGTTTAAATAAGGACCTTGTAAATTAATTGTTGGAGCTGTACCAGTTCTTGTTATATCAAATGTACTGCCTTTGGAACCATAATTATAAAGAGTTGTATTTTGAGTCTCATTAAATTTATAGTAGTATTCTGGTTTTAAAACATAATCTACAAAGTCAGAATAGGAAACAAAGGTTCCAGTACTAGCATAATACTTTAAACTTATGTCATTATTTAAACCATAGTCAGATTCTGAGCTAGTAAATTGTATAGTTGTATTTAATACATCATCAAACTCTAAAGTAGGTAAATTAAGTTGAGCATATGGTAAAATTATTTCTACAGTATTATCACCATCACTACATACATAACTTACTTTAAATTTTCTATTAATTTTAGTTGTGTCATTATCTAAATTAATTAAAAAATCTTTTGAATGATCTATCCTACTAGATAAGTATGCAGATAATTCACCAGATACAACTCTGCCTGTTACTATTAAGTCTTTTGGGTAACCTGTTACTACTTTTATATTCTTATCAAAAACAGGCATTAAAGAATTTATAATTTTAATATTACTTTTTGTTATAGGAAACTTATATTCTTTTGCATCATTGTCATAATCAGTAATTGTAGTAACTGTATATTTATTTCTTATTAAGTTTGTAATACTAGTATAATCTTTAACATTAGTAAAAGTAATATCTTTTGAATCATATATGTCTAAAGATATTGCTTGTGCTGTCCACTTACCTGTTAATAAATAATTAATATCAAAAGATATTTCTAAGCTATCTATATAAGCTAAATTTACTTTATAAATAGCCGTAGTAGTTTTTAGAAATATGTATAAAGGTATTAGTCTATTAACTCTTCCAAATTGTGCTTTATAATATTCTGGTCCTCTATAACCTAAAGCTCCACCTAAAGAATCATATAATAATTTTTCTGGTGCTGTTACACCCATTTTTCCATCTAAAAAAGATGGTTTTAGATATGTAATAAAACCTAAAGAAATTGGTGATATTTGATCTACAGCAGATCTAGGTAACATTTCTGGATCTTCACCAATAATTTTTCTATATACTTGTATTAGATTAGCTTCCAGTTTTAATTCAAATTCTGGTAGTATAGCTAATTTAGTAACACCATCAGTACTATCAGTATCATTGATGTAAAATTCTATTTCTCTTTTTAAACTAAATGACATGATAAAATCCAGAAAAAAGGGAGTACCAAGACTCCTCTCGGTACTCCCTTAGATTAGTTATTATTGAGCATAATAACGAACAACTAATTCGTCATTAATATCAATCAACTCACCAAGAGCGGTGAAATTAATCTCAGTTGAGAGTACGTCTTCAACATTAACCGAAGGAATAACTAGGTGAGCATGATTCATAATAAAATCAACCCTAGGTGTATTCGATCCACCACCCATACTAATTGTCATTTCAAACTCTTGTGTTACAGTACTTGTATCCGCAAGAAGATCAGTTAATAAACCACCAGTATTATTTGATCCAGTATTTAGATATGCTGTTAATGTACCATCAATAGCACGAGTTCCTGTAAAGCTACCAATAGGTACATTTACTTTACCTAGCTCTTCTGGAGTTAAATATGTAACATTATTTTCAATAGTTAAAGATCCACCAGTAATTGGCATATTATAGATTTTTGGTGTACCTGTTCCAGCTGTTGCAGCATTTATATCTACAAAGTTAGAATCTAGTGTTGCAAATAATGGTGTTCCACCATCAGTAATTAAAATAGAAGAGGTTGATCCAGACTTAGAGCTAACCACCTTTATATCACCATCAAGCACAAAAACTACTGCTCCAGTTAATTGATAGTTAATTTCTTGTATAGCTGCCTCAATAGTTTTTCCAGTTGCTCCAACCACAGTAATTGACTGTGGTGTTCCACCATCTACAGCAATAGTAGCAGTATAAGATGTTGAGTTTACTAGGTCAGCCGTTACTGTTGGATCTAATAGTCCACCATAATCAACTACTTGTGATCCAGAAGTTGTTCCAGTTGTCTTTCTAATAGCAATAGATGATAATTTATTCTTGATAAACTTAGCATTGGTTGCTGCTGCTGTATAATCAACACCAGCTGTCCAAGTTGTTGTATCTACCTCATCAATTGTAGAACCTTGGCAAGTCCAAGTACCCATTGCAATATCTTCAATACTAAAGTCAATTTCTACGGAACCTACCGCTACTTCATTTACTCTATATGTTGTATTGTCTAACTTAAAGAATACATAAAGCTTTAATAGTTCATGTACATCTGATCCTTTAAAGTTTACTTCCATAAAGTTAGTGCCAGGCTTAGCATATGTTCCAACTGGTCCTGGTCCTACTAAAGCTTCCCACAATACTTGTTCTAATGCTTTATGGTTGCTTGAAGCATAAAATGGTCTGATATATGTTGGAATCTCAATATCTGCTGGATTTAGTGCAGTATTAAAAATCTTTTGACCGCGAACAGGTCTTTGTCCTGCTTCATTTAATGTAATTGTTTGTGACTCAGCTTCTTGAGAGAAACTATATCCATCTAATACTGGAACTTCCCAAGTATTTGATAAAGTGTTTCCTGTAGCAACTGTAGATACAAACATTCTTGTATTACGAGACAAATTTAATGCCATTGTAATTTCTCCTTATTGATGCCTAAACATCATATTGTACTTGTAAAACCATTTCTGCAACTGCCAGTGGCTCTAATAATCCCTGATCAGTATCAATAGAAATAATACTAATCAACTCAGTAGTATCTCCTGTATCCTCATCGTATACTAGATTATTATTTGCATCTATAATGGCTTCTATATCTCCTAAAAACTCTTCTAAAACAGTGTAAGCATTTTCATCTTGTATATAAACTCTTATATTTATAGATAAATATGCCCATTTAAAATTTGAAGGTAAATACTGCCTAGCTTCATTACCGGCTGATATGGATATATGTGGAAAGTTATTTATTTCATCCCAAAATATAACCTTATTGCTTACATTATTATATACATTTGAATTATAATCTAGACCATTTAAATTCTCTTTTAGTAGTGATATGATTTTATTTACAATTTTTGTTCTTTTACTCATTTATTCACCTACTATTGGTCTTATTAAAAATTGCCGCTGTACTAGTTGTATAGCTATTTCTCTAATAGATTTACTAATTAGTTTTTCTGGATCTCTACTATCACCCTTATATTGTCTTCCACCTGGAGCAAAAGTAGCATATGGATATTTCATATAATTAAAATAAGTGTCTAAGTTTGTACCAACTTTATTTATTGCAGTGACTTTTGCTGATCTAGCAAAGCGACCAGTTCTATAATTTAATACATCAGTACTATATCCAGTTCCCATATTTGCTCTTA
>WSSedA1B2DRAFT_1000261_pt1 | contig 11227 bp, 7 predicted proteins | sample WetSurSiteA1Bulk_FD_9465 | JGI IMG/M metagenome (IMG submission 9465) | reverse complement strand
TTATCATTCTTTTCAAAAACTATAAGATCGGCTCTTTTTCCGGGAGCCAGCGATCCCCGATTGGTAAGGTTATATATCCGGGCAACATTTGCAGAAGCCATATTTATTGCTTCTCCCAATGCACAACCAGTGTATTTCATTACATTTTCAATCCCGGTCCTAAGTGGCATAGATGCTCCTGCAAGGCAATTCAGCACAGGATTCCTGATAAGGCCGTCATCAGTCAGAACAATTTCACTTCCCAGAAATATATATTTGCCCGGGGTCATACCTATAAGGTGAGTCACATCGGATGTAAGAATCATATTATGAGGCCCTTTTATTTTATAAAAGACCTGTATTTCTTCAGGAAGCAGATGATGACCGTCCGCAATTGCTGAGGGAGTAAGAAGATCATTTGCGAGCTGAGGCCAGAGAGGATTCCGGTGCCTGTCTATCATGTTTGCACAGCCATTTCCCAGATGGGTCGATAATCTTGCACCATTATCGACAGCTTCGCGTATTTGCTCAGCTGATGCATTCGTATGACCAATAGCGACCAGCACATTATTGCGGGTACACATCTTGATGAACTCTTTACATCCGTCGACCTCCGGGCTGACAGTTACCTGAATAATATTACCATCAGCAGCCTCCTGATACAGGGCAAATTCATCCCATGAAGGTTTCCTGATAAATTCAGGGGGATGACAGCCAAAATAGCCCTCCTCAGGTGAAATGTATGGTCCTTCAAGATGAAAGCCTATTATTGAATCTCTGATCTCATCATCCTTCATTGTGGCTGCAAGGTTCCTGAAAGTCCTTAAAAGATTTTCATGATTGTCAGTGATAACTGTAGGCATAAATGAGGTGACTCCATCAGCATTGATTGCCCCAACAGCCATTTTCATTCTTCCAGGGGTAAGCCGGACTTCAGCAAAATCAATCCCCCTGTAACCGTTTATCTGGTTATCAATGAGACCTGGTGCTGCAAAAAGATTATGATTTTGTGCTGGTTCAGATATGTTAGATATGCTTGCAATAAGCCCATCGCCGATTTCTATCCTTACATGCTTGCCGGTTTCATAATGAATGGCTTCTATTTCCGAAAAGTTATCCATCAATGACAGTTATTAATCCAAAATGTAAGGTTCCATGTTTATTAACAGGTTTTCATATTTACCACTGAGTTTCACAGAGTTTATACTGAGTTTCACGGAGTTACTCTGTGTTCTTACTCCGCGATACTCCGTGCAACCCCGTGGTTAATGAATTATTTTGATTTGTTTTTATTTTATTGGCGTTTACAAAGATTATAAAGGAATTATTCCCGATGCAGAATTCTGATCAAGAAACAGATACCAATCCGGATGATTTTTAAGAATAGTTGCAGGAACGGTGTTGGTCAGCTTGTTGGTCAATGTTTTATAAACCGCATCTGCCTTGACCAGGTGAGGGACTACTGAAATTATTGACCTGCACTGCATAATCTGCCATACACTCATCGATACAGCCTCGTCAGGTACGTCTTCAAGAGTTTCAAACCATCCCTCATTCCGCTGCTGCAACTTACACTGATCGTCGAGTTTTACAACGATGTAAGCATCATGTGTATCAAAATCAGCCGGTGGATCATTAAATGCTATGTGTCCGTTTACTCCGATTCCGATAAGTCCCAGATCAACAGGTTTCCGGCGTATTGCTGATGTTAATTCTCTTATACGGCCTGTAATATTTCCTTCCACATCGACACTGTGAAATTCCTTTACAGGTACCAGGTTAATAAATCTTTCATAAAGGTATTTTCTAAAGCTTGCTTTGTGAGTGACGGGTAGCCCTATATATTCATCGAGGTGGAATACTTCCACTTTTGTCCAGTCAATTTCTTCCTTTATCAGAGCCTGGAACATCTCAAACTGGGAATTGCCGGTTGATACCACCATGCGGGCTTCGCCTTCCAGCTTTAAGACTTCATTGAGCTTCTCAGAGATCAGCCTGGAAGCCTTTTTCCCGAGTTCAGAAGAATTTGCCGATACACTTATTTTCATGTATAAAATCTATTCATATCACCCGTAAGTGACTGAAAAATCCTTTGAGAACCTTAGTGGAAACCTTAGTGTTACTTTGTGGTTAACATAGTTCCCATTTACCACAAAGAATCACAAAGGGCTACACAAAGGCTCACTACGATATTTCAAAATAATTGAATAAAAATAGAATAATAAATTCACAAAGCAATTTTCTATCTTCACCAAAAATTTCTGTTCTTAATGTTCAGGTCGTCTGTAATTACAATTCTGCTTCTATTTTTTTGTAGCTTAAGTTCAGTTTTCAGCCAGAACAAAGGTATAAACCGCCAGAAATACCGTATAAACATTGTTCAGGCGGATAAATCGATCAATGTTGATGGTATTCTCGATGATGAATCGTGGATGAATGCCGAACGTACCGGGATATTCCAGCGTGTCACTCCGACTGATACTGGTTTTGCTATTGCTCAGACTCAGGTCATGCTGACATATGATAAATCAAATCTTTATATCGGTGTTATTTGCCTCGATCCGACAAAAGGCAAAAGACCTGTTGAATCGTTGCGACGTGACTACACTTTTATGAAGAACGATAACTTTATGCTTTTTCTCAATCCCTATAACGATCAGACAAACGGATTCGCTTTCGGGATATCAGCTGCAGGTGCACAGACAGAAGGTCTGCAGTATGATGGCACTAAAGTTGACTACAGCTGGGATATAAAGTGGAGATCTGCGATTAAGAGCTATGATGACAGGTGGGTAACTGAATTCAGTATTCCATTCCGCAGTATCCGATACTTCGGAGGTGATAATGAGTGGGGAATCAATTTTGGCCGGCTTGACCTGAAGAACAATGAAAAATCGGCCTGGGCGCCTATGCCACGCCAGTTTCCCCATTGTTCTCTCCCATATACAGGAACATTGGTGTGGGACAAACCAATGGAAAAAGCAGGGCTCCGTTTTTCGCTTATCCCTTATGTGACCGGAAAAGTTACAAGGGATTATCAGACTGAACAGGAACCGGTATGGACCGGGAATGCAGGATTTGATGCAAAGATGATACTCTCTACATCCATGAATCTTGATCTTACTGTTAATCCTGACTATTCGCAGGTCGAAGTGGACAAACAGCAGACAAATCTCGACCGTTATGAACTCTTTTTTCCCGAGAAGAGACAGTTCTATCTTGAGAACAGTGATCTTTTTGCCAGCCTTGGAACAGAAACCGTTAGGCCCTTCTTTTCAAGAAGAATTGGTCTCGATAGTCCGGTAATTGCAGGAGCGCGGCTGAGCGGGAATATCGGCACCAAATGGAGAATAGGGGTCATGGATATACAAACCGGTTCAGAAGGAGATATCCATCCAGCCAATTTTCTGGTCAGTGCATTACAGAGGCGTGTCTTCAGCCGATCGAATATTACTGGATTTATAGTCAATAAACAGGTGCTGGATACAACAAATAGCGAAACATCTTCAGGCAGAATATATAACCGGATTGCCGGCCTTGAATATAACCTTGCAAGTCCCGACAACCGCTGGACCGGGAAGGCTTACTATCATCAGAATCTTCAGGAGAATTTGACAATTAAAGATGCCGCATTGGCGGTTAATCTGACCTATTCATCCCAGTATATAACAGCTATTGTAAACCAGGCACTTACAGGTTCGGGGTATGATGCAGAAACAGGGTATGTAAGAAGGAATGGATATTATCAGCTTAATCCTTCATTCCAGTATAAGTTTTTCCCCGAAAGCAGCAAAATTATAAGTCATGGTCCCGCAATAAAATTGGATACCTACATGGATCCTTATTCATCATTTTCACTCACCGACAGGGAAACACAAGTTCTGTACAATGTTGAATGGCTGAATAAGAGCAATTTCTCCGTGGATTATAAAGAGACATTTATTGAGCTTCAGGAACCATTTGATCCAACCAATACCGGTGGTTTACAACTGCCTGCAGGTTCAGAATATGACTGGAATGAGGTTGGAGTAACATTCACTTCCGATAACCGTAAATTATTCAATTATGTACTTACAGGAAGGTATGGAGGATATTATAATGGCACCAGGCTAACTCTCAAGGGAGAATTTAATTACAGGATTCAGCCATATGCCAGCCTGGCCCTGGCTACAACATACAATGATATAGTACTCCCTGCACCCTACAACAGTGCGAAGCTTCTGCTTATCGGTCCAAGATTTGACTTTACGTTTACCGATAAGCTCTTCTTTACCAGCTTTATTCAATACAACAACCAGATTGACAATCTTAACCTGAATTTCCGTTTCCAGTGGAGATTTGCTCCGGTGTCGGACCTGTTTATTGTCTATACCGAGAATTCGTATCCAACCAATTATGAGGTTAAAAACCGCGGATTGGTTTTAAAGCTGTCTTACTGGTTTAACTAAAAATCGATCTTAGTCTGCGTAAATCTGTGTGATCTGCGGGAAAAACATTTTTCTTTCCCTCTGATTTCGACAATTGGCTCAGATCTGAATTATACTTTGTCAGGTACAACATACGGCTGACGCGGTGGTCGGGTAAGCAATGCATTTGCTTCGTCGTCATTTATGAATTTTTCTGTAAGCGGATCAAATTTTAATGTGCGGCCAGTCCGGTATGCGATATTACCCAGATGAGCCAGGCCTGAAGCAAGATGGGCTGTTTCAACAGGGGCATTCAGAAGTGATTTGTCATGCGCACGGACAGCCTGTATGAAATTAAGGAAGTGATCGCCTCCTTCTTTTCGTGAAGGGCCTGGTTTATAGTCTCTCCCGAGAAATGTCTGATATGTATCATAGCCATTGATTACCATATAGCCTTCGCTTCCATAAAATATGTTACCAACCGTAACTCCCTTTTCATCATTAGTAATCCATGGACGGACTTCAAACTCAATGATTTTTTTCTCCTTCGGATAATAATAGGTTGATGCGAGTACTTCAGGGGTTATTTTTGCATCATTAAACAGGAATTTTCCACCGGCTGCAGTTATCTGTTCAGGGAATCCGACATTCAGTCCCCACATGCAGAGATCGGTTTCATGAATTCCCTGGTTGCCTACGTCGCCGTTACCATAATTCCATGTCCAATGCCAGTTGTAATGAACAATGTTCCGTGAGAATGGCTGCTTTGCTGCCGGACCAGTCCACAGGTCATAATCAAGACCTTCGGGTACCGGTTCAGTGCCTTTATTTCCGATATCATCTCTCCATCTGAAGACTAGGCCTCTTGCCATATATACGTTGCCGATAAGTCCGTCACGAAGATGCTTTACCGCTTCCTGGACTGCTAACGAGCTGCGAAGCTGAACACCGTGCTGGACAATCCGGTCGTATTTAGCGGCAGCTTCAACCATCTTACGGCCTTCAAACATATTATGCGAACCCGGTTTTTCAACATATACGTCCTTCCCTGCCTGGCAAGCCCATATTGTTGCAAGGGAATGCCAGTGATTAGGTGTGGCAATGCTGACCGCGTCAATCGATTTATCCTCAAAGACCTTCCTGAGGTCTTGCTGCTGGAGTACTTTTTTACCATACTTTTTTTCGAATTCTTCAGCACGTTTGGCCAGCACGACGAGGTCGGGATCGCAAAGACATGCAACCTCAACATCCGGAAGGTTCATATAACCTTCAATATGGTTTGTTCCACGTCCGTTTACTCCCAGTACAGCCACACGTACCTTATCGTTTGCACCAAAAACATTTGCAGGAACAATTGTCGGCATGGAAAGAAGGGCAGCTGCACCTGCAGATTTACGGATAAAGCTCCTTCGGGTTAGCTTGTTTTTCTCTTTCATCGTTATGTTTTTTTAAGTTGTTGATCTGTTCGGATTTGGATGGTTAAGTTAAGAAAATAAATATAAAAAAGGACGCTAATTTAATGTAATTACTTTATCATAAAGTCGAGAAGAGGCATATCATTTATATAAGCCACAAGATGATCGTTTCTTTTAAGCGGGCCAACACCCGAAGGAGTACCAGTAAAAATTAGATCTCCTGTCTTGAGGGTGAAGAACCTGGAAACATATGATACTATCTCATTAATACTGAATATCATATCGGAGGTATTGCTGTGCTGGACAGTTTTATCATTTATTTCGAGTCTGAAATCAATATTTTCCACTTTGCCTACCGAATTTATCGGGATGAATCTTCCGAGAGGAGCCGCTCCGTCAAAACCCTTTGATATTTCCCAGGGGAGCATTGACTTTGACAATTTTGCCTGTAAATCACGGGCCGTAATATCAATGCCTGCAGTAATCTCGTCATAATATCTCGGAGCAAATTTTGTCAATATTCCTTTCCCCAGCTTAGAGATCTTAACAACAACCTCAACTTCATAATGGATCTCTGATGAAAAATCGGGGAGGAAGAACGGTTTATTCTTTTTCAGAATTGAAGAATCGGGTTTCATAAAAACCACAGGTTCAGAAGGAAACGGCCGGCCCATCTCAATTGCATGCCTGCGGTAATTCATTCCAATGCAAATGATCTTCATTTTACTGCTGTCCTTTTCCGAATGATCTGAGTTTTATTTCCGTAAGAATTTTCTTTGTGTAAAGAGGAAAGTCTCCATTCATCATCCAGGAATAATATGAGGGTTCTTCTTTAAAAACTGCTTCAACCGACTTACCCTTGTGCTTACCAAAATTGAATACTTCAATGCCGTTTTCATCGTAAATGATACGCCCGGCAAAATCGACATTACTATTGAATGAGCTGAAATCGGCAAGCTTTTCAACATCATTTTCCAGATCCTGATACCTGTCGAGCTGGGCTTTCAAAACTTCGAAAGTAGCTTCGGTATCTGCTTTGGAGCTATGGGCATTCTCAAGCGCCTTGTTACAATAGAACTGGTAGGCTGCCGAAAGTGTTCGCTGCTCTTTCTTATGGAAAATCACCTGGACATCCACATATTTTCTTTTAAGAAAATTGAAATCGATATTAACCCGCAGAAATTCTTCGGCAATAACGGGGATATCAAATTTTATGGCATTGTACCCGGCCAGATCAGTGCCTTCAAGAAATGCTGCAAGATTCTTTGCTATCTCTTTGAAAGCCGGGGCATTTTCGACATCCTTATCGGTAATACCATGTATTGCAGTTGATTTGGGCGGGATTGGCATCCCGGGGTTGACCCTTGTGCTCATCCACTCTTCTTTCTTCCCGGGACATATTTTCAGCACAGAAATCTCTACTATACGATCAGTCGAAACGTTTATCCCTGTAGTTTCGATATCGATGAATGCTATTGGACGACGCAGTTTAAGTTCCAATTATCAGGCATTTATCATCATTGGCATCAAAAGCATGAGTAGGTCTTCCGATTCATTTTCAGTTTCTGCCGGCAGGAATAACCCAGCCCGCGTTGGATCAGCAAGCTCGATCATGACATCCTGTGAAGAAATATTTGCCAGGATTTCCAGAAGGAATACCGATTTAAAGCCAATCTCCATATCATCGCCTTCATATTGGCATTTGATCTTTTCGTATGCAGAAATCGAAAAATCTATGTCCTGTGCAGAAACCATTACCTGGTTGCCTTTCAGCTGGAGCTTGACAAGATTGCTTGCCTGATTTGAGAAAACTGATACCCTTCTCAATGTATTGTAGAACTCAACTCTGTCGATAGTGACCTTCCTCGGATTATTTTTAGGAATGACGGAATTATAGTTGGGGTAATTACCTTCAACAAGACGGCATACCACTTTGTAATCATTAAGGTTGAAGAAAGCGTTTTTATCATCGAATTCAACAGTTACAGGTCCCTCTTCACGGGGAAGGATATTTTTAAGCAGTGATGCAGGCTTTTTTGGAAGAATAAAAGATGCATTGTCATCAGCATGCGAGTCGGTTCTCTGATATCTGACAAGCTTATGTGCATCGGAAGCAACAAAAGTTATCTTATCGGTCGAAGCCTCGATAAAGATACCTCCCATTACCGGCCGTAGTTCATCATCAGCGGTCGCAAACAGGGTCCTGGTTATTCCAGCAAGCAACACATCGGCATTAATAACGAAGGCGAATTTCTTTTCCTTCCTTATAGAAGGCAGGGCAGGAAAATCGATCCCGTTCTGACCAACCACATTGAATTTACCATTTTCAGAGGTGATAACTACTGCAAGCGTATCCGGATTTATATCAAAAGCAAGCGGCTGAACAGAAAATTCTTTAAGAGTGTCAAGCAGAATTCTGGCAGGAAGAGCAATGATCCCATCCCCACTTGCATTTTCGAGCTTCATCCTGGTAATCAATGTCGATTCAAGATCAGAAGCTGTTATTTCAAGATCATTCCCCGAAAGGTTAAAAAGAAAATTATCAAGGATAGGAAGAGTGTTCTTGGAGCTTATCACTCTGCTTATGGCCTGCAAATGACCTAGTAATTCTGTGCTGGATACGACAAATTTCATTTTATATCGGGTTTAAATTATTTATTTATAATTCAGATTGCTGGTTACTTATTACTGGTTACTGTTGGTTAATTCCTGACTATCAATATTACAAAAAAAACTATTAAACTCAAACAAAATATTATTCCGGGAAGAAATATGAGCGCTTTTTAAGCAACGGGTCAATATCGGTATAACGGATGATAAATAACTCATCATAATCTTCAGTTTTTCCCCATAACCTGTCAGTATCCTTTTTCTCTCCTCCTTCTCCAGAAACCGAACGTTCCCATAGTGAAAGGCTTTTTCTTTCTCCTGCTGAACTTAAAACCGTGATCCTGTAAAGAGGTAACCCCTTCGTAATCCTTACCTTTTCATCCGGAGATAGATTAAGAGCCCATGATTCGAAAGGGATCTGTGTAAAATAGGTCACATATCGTATTACCCTGGACGTATCCCATCCTGAAATCTCTTTGGTCAAAGTGGAGAGACTTAACACCCTGTTTTCATTCTTTATTCTGAAAGATAATGCTGTGTCAGCCATATTTTCAAGGGTCACCGAATAAATCTCAGACGGAAGCAGATTGAATATAGTATAAGGCTGCCAGAAGAGCTCATTCAGAGTAAAAGCTGATCCTATTTCAACTTCATTCCCGGGTATATATACAATATAGGGTTTTGAGCCTTCTCTCATCTTCATAATGTTTCCGTATGTATTTGAAAGTGTTTTATATACTAAAAAGGATCTGATCATCTTCCCTCCCGCCGTGACTTTCACCTTTACCGGTACTATCCCTTTTTCCGTAATCTCTTTTTCAAAGAGATCTGGTGTCACCGGCGATTTGATCTTCATTTCAGTCAGTATCTTAAGAATGAACTGTATGCTGCTTTTTCGTGTTTCAAATTTTTTATTGACGAGCCATTCTTCGCCTCTCTTCTCAAGAATAAGTGAATTCCGTGAATATGTGAACTCTATGCTGGTAATATCCTTTCCCGCATCTGTTGCAAAATTGGTATTATCTCCACCGAAGGGAGATCTTTCTTTTAAAAGATAGACAATTAGAATAATAAAGGAGACGGAGATGGCTGTAAGAATAATGGATTTCTTCATCGCTATCAACTCTTTGTGTACTTTCTCTTCCTAAACCAGCTGTAGATGATGCCGGAAATTATTACGATAAGCACCGGACAAACAATATTAATCAACTGCCATTTTAGCCTCTCCTTTTTAATCACTGAACTGTCGAGAAGCCTGAGCTTCAACTCCCTCGATCGCAAATCCATAATTCCGTTGTAATCTACGAGATAATTCAGGCAATTGATCAGGAAATCCCTGTTGCCATACATTTCCCCGGTGTACTTGTCCTGGCCAAGAACCCCAGGTGTTTCTGTTGTGCCATTTCTTTTGACTTCATTTCTTATAATATCACCATCGGCGATCACTATCATCTTCGTTTCGATACTCTCCGTTTTTACCTCAAAATTTTTATCTTTTATCATATTGGAGGTAATCCGGTTCCTGAATGCTGAGGTAAACCTGCCTTCCAGAAGAACAGCAACGGGAAGGTAAGATTTATTAAATGCCCTTTCATCGGGATTCATTTCGGCTTCTTTGAGGCTTATCATAAATGGCGGAGAAATGGTACGGGAGTACACGGATGTTGAAAGGAGTACTCTTTTTCTGATATTCCTGTCCAGTCCGACCGTATCTATGTAATTTGTGAACTTACCCTGAATTTTATTGAGGCTCCGTGTTATGGGATGACCTGGATCAGGAGCAAGTCTGGGAAAGTAGACCCACGGAAGAGATACGGGTTGCTGGCGTGCTCCTCCGCTTGACAGTATCAGCCTGATTAATCCACAGTCAATATCCTGAACAACTTCGGGATTTATTCTTGCTCCGTATCTAAAAAGCTGGTCCTCAATATTCAGAGGGTGATAAAGAGCTGCTGTTTCTCCGTAAACAAGGCTGTCGGAGTTTATATTAACCTCCTCTACAAGCCAGAGCACTTTTCCGCCGTTCATTATGTACTGATCCAGTACAAACTTGTCATTTTCATTGAACGTGGTTTCCGGACCAGCAATTACAACAGCAGCATATCCATCAAGAATGCCTGGATTCCCTCCTATTATCCCCCGATCGACAGTAAAAAACTTTGCCAGGCTGAATGTAAGGTCCGCAACCTCAATTTCCGGTATCTCATCATGACCTTCTATAAAAGCCACTTTATATATAGTGTCGGAACTTAATGTCGCAATCGGTTGAATCAGCTCATATTCAAGACCTTCAATGGAATGAAGCAGATTTTCTTCTGCAGATATTGTTGGATTGTTCTTCAGGAAGTTGACCGGAACCTCGATCCCATTGTAATTAACTATCATTCCGGGGAATATTATTTTCTGAATAGAACCGCCTTCAGCATCACCAGCCTTTATATTAACAGGATTCAGCCCTTTTACAATAAGCGACTGGTAAAGAGTTTGCCTTTTCTCCTGGTTATTTTCCTCCGAAGGATTAATAAAAACATAATCCACTCTTCTTCCTGAAGCGATTCTGAACTCATCAAGCAGTTCCCTGACTGATCTTTTTAGCCTCTTGAAGGGTATTGGCATTTCGCCATCGAGATATACCTGGACAAAAATATCATTCCTGACACCCGCAAGTACTTTCCTTGTCGGATCAGAAAGTGTATATCTTTTGTCTTCAGTCAGGTCAAGCCTGATCCTTAGGAACGATCCCGCAACAACCGCAAGAATTATTATGAGGAGAGCTGTTCCAAACTGAAGCCAGCTTTTAGTTTTTAAACTCCTGTT
>WSSedA1B2DRAFT_1000259_pt1 | contig 11255 bp, 10 predicted proteins | sample WetSurSiteA1Bulk_FD_9465 | JGI IMG/M metagenome (IMG submission 9465) | reverse complement strand
CCATACATCATATACCCCTTTAATCTCTCCTCCATCATTTTCTGCTCATTAAGCGCGTTTTCGAGCTGTTTAACCGCCTTTTCTTCCCGTTCCTTTATAGTCATCACCCCAACGGCCCTGCGCACCGCATCGCGGCCGAAACGCTTTCTGATCTTGTCCATGGTCATATAAAGGCTTACCTTTTCAGGAGTATCGTCGAACATATCAAGCTGCTGGACTCCTCTGACCATATGGCTGAACCTGACCCCGATAAGCCTGATAAGCATACGGCGCTGGTAGAGTTTACCAAAAAGCTCTTTTGCCACATCTGAAAGTACATGATCGAACGATGTGTATGGTATCCTTTTCTGCAGAGTGTGGGTATCAAAGTTTGAATACCTTATTTTTACAGTGACACACGATGTGAGCTTCTCCTGTTTCCGGAGCTCATAGGCAATTTTTTCAACCATGCCTGCCAGCAGCTGGTTCAGCCGGACCATGTCGGTGGTGTCTTTTTCGAAAGTGTGTTCTGTGCTTATCGATTTCTGCTCTGAATAGCTGATAACAGGGGTGGAGTCTATTCCATTGGCTTTTTTCCATATTTCGATGCCATTTTTGCCCATCAGGTTTTCGAGCATTTCTGCAGGAATGTTCCTCAGGGTATATATCGTTACAATGCCCATAGAACGAAGTATGTGATAAGTCTTCTGTCCTATCATCGGGATCTTACTTATTGACAAAGGATCGAGAAAGGGGAGGACTATCTCTTTTTTTACCTCCATTTCCCCGTTTGGCTTTGCTTCGCCTGCCGCGATCTTTGATACGGTTTTATTGACTGAGAGACCGATAGATATGGGCAGTCCGGTTTCTTTTATTATGAATTGACGTAGTTCATGCGACCATTTGTAGCATCCGTAGAAACGGTCCATGCCGGTGATGTCGATATAGTGCTCATCGATCGATGCCTTCTCATAAAGCGGTGACCTTTCTGCAATTATTCCCGTTACAATGTGCGAATAGTTGCTGTACGTTTCCATGTCGCCTCTTATAATAATGGCATCGGGGCACATGCTCCTGGCCATCTTCATAGGCATGGCTGAACTTACGCCATACTTCCTTGCTTCGTAGCTGCAGCTCGATACCACACCACGATCCGACATACCGCCGATTATAACAGGCTTTCCGATAAGCCTGCTGTTCTTAAGCCTCTCGACTGAAACAAAAAATGTATCCATGTCGAGATGGAGAACTGATCGGTCTATGTTACCGGCAAGAAACATTTTTTAAGTTATAAGTGCCTAGAGTACTTAGAGTACTTAGAGTTTTAAATTTTTGCCGATAGATGTAAAAATGGCCAACAGCTCATTTGCTTCAACAAGAACAGATTCTAATTTATTAGCCTCTGTCCATTTCAATTCATCAATAATTTCTAACCAATAGCATGTTTCATTCGCTTCACTTTCGCAGATTTTAATTTTGCTCTTAAAATCTGCCCTGCTTCTCACCCGGTTTGCCTCACGGTAATTTGCACCAATACTGGTTCCAGCCTTGGTCAACTGGTTTCTTATTATCTTTCCTTCAACACTACCAGGCAGAAGGATAGATAACCTTATAATCTTTATCGCAAAAGCCTTTGTCCTTTGCTCCAGCTTCTTGCTAAACTCTTTATTTTCCATTTTTATAACTTTAAGTACTCCAAACTTTAGCTCACTCTAAACTTTTTCCTTAAATAATTTGCGTATTTAATATTTATAATTTATTTTTGATTAAAAATTAATCAATATTATGATTACAATATAATCAATATTTCTATATGTACTTCACTTCCAACATAAAATTTTTAAGAAAAAGAAAGGGCAGAACACAGGATGATGTTGCTGCTGCCCTTAATCTGAAACGTTCAACCCTCAGTGGGTATGAGAACGGTGTGGCCCAGCCGGGAATAGATATTCTTGTATCATTTTCCGGATACTTCAATATGTCGATCGATACACTCCTGAAGATCGATATGACACGATTATCTGAAAGCCAGCTTGGAGAGCTGGAAAGGGGATATGATGCCTATGTCAAGGGAAGCAACCTCAGAGTTCTGACTACAACTGTTAATTCTGAAAACAGGGAGAATATTGAGCTTGTTGCTGAAAAGGCAAAAGCTGGTTATACAACAGGCTATGCCGATCCAGAATATATCGGGGAACTGCCTGTATTCCATCTCCCTTTTCTATCTGATAAAAGAAAATACAGAACATTCCAGCTTAAAGGAGATTCGATGCTCCCGATACCTGACGGATCTTGGGTTACCGGAGAATTTTTACAGGACTGGATGGACATAAAAAGCGGAAAGGCTTATGTGGTTTTTACATTAAATGACGGAATTGTTTTCAAGATTCTTGAAAATAACTTATCCAGGAATGGAAAACTTATTCTCTATTCCCTGAATCCTCTTTATGAACCATATGAAGTTCATATTAATGAAGTTAAGGAGATATGGAAATTTGTAAATTACATAAGTAGTGAGCTACCGGAACCAGTTCTTCCTGAAAAGCAGATATTTCAGTCAATTGCTGTTCTGAAAAACGATCTTGAAAGGATAAAAGCCAGGCTTGGAACAGATATTTCCGATATTACGGAGATTAACTGATCAGCCGCCATATTTCCGGCTGATCCATTTTCCATTGTTGAAATCAAGTGGCAGTATGTCATTACAGGAAAGATATCCGAGATCAAATTCCACATGAGGTAAAGCGAGGAAGGAATTAATATTCTTGTGATTATCATTTTCTTTAGAAGTCATTATAATAAATAATCCGGGTTCTGCATACTTCCGGAGCGCAGGTGATTCGCAGATGATTGGTGTGCCAGCCGGAACCTTTTTAAAAATCTCATCGAACGCATATGTAAGTGAATTATCTGTTGCCTTGGCAAAAAAGACTTTTGCTGCACCGGCTTTTAACATCCTTGATGTATCCTTTGACGTTCCATTATTTGTCTCCTCGTAAATCAAAAAACCTTCTCCTTCCGAAATTAATTCAAGCCCGGGTGTGGGTTCATGAAAATGAGGCGTGATCTTGACTGAAACGATCATAAGATGCCTGAACTGCTCAATTATCCGGCATGCCATGGTGGTTTTACCTGATTTATTGCCGGTGCCGGAAATAATAATAAGATTTGGAATTAACATATTTATTCCAATAAAAAACTCTGTGACCTCTTAGCAGGTTGCCCCACCATCCACCCTAAAAGGGGGCTAAAAATTATTTCTTAGAAGGTTGGTGGTGAATCCAATCAGAGCCAAAAAGAATTAATAATCAGAATGATTTTCTAAAACTATTCTTTTGTAAGTTCTATTATCATCTGAACTATTTTTTCATTATCTGCTTCAGCAATCTTACCCTTATAAATTGCACGGCAGATCCTGTTCTTGTCTACAATCACCACACTGTAACTGTCTTTTGGCATACCCCAGCTGTTGTGAAGGGTCCCGTCATAATCAAAAAGTATAGTAGTTTTGTATTTTTTTGCCTTATTGCCGGCTATCATCCTTATCAGCCCGTTTGGTTTCCATGTTGACTTACAGTCGACAATTCCAATCCCTTTAAAATAGACACTGTCTATTCGTTTGTCAACTTTTACTGCCTTATCAACTACTTCATTATATGGTTCATTAAGATCCTGTTCATCGGGGTCGACATAATTTACCTGCAATACTTTGCCCGCCCACGAATCCATTGTGAATTCCTTTTTATTTGCATCAGTAAACATCCAGGATGGTGCCTTGCTGCCTACTTCAAGACCATTCTGAGCAATCAACAGGGGTACGGTCAGAATTGATAAGAAAAGGGTGATAATCAGTTTTTTCATAGAAGTAAGTTTTAAATTTCACTAAATATATGAATTTTTTAATATTAATAAATTTTCATTGATTTTTACATTAATCCGGTCAACAGTATTACTTTTGCAGGTCTTAAATATTTTTATGCAGGAATTAAGAAATATTGCGATCATTGCACACGTCGATCACGGAAAGACTACCCTTGTTGACAGGATAATACAGGAATGCAAGGTTCTGGATGAAAGAAAAGAGGTCGGTGAATTAATTCTTGACAGCAATGATCTTGAAAGAGAGAGGGGCATAACTATTCTATCAAAGAATGTTTCGGTTACCTACAAAGGTGTAAAAATCAATATTATAGATACTCCCGGACATGCTGACTTCGGAGGTGAGGTTGAAAGAGTGCTGAAAATGGCCGACGGTGTTTTGCTGCTGGTTGATGCTTTTGAAGGACCGATGCCTCAGACCAGGTTTGTACTTGGGAAAGCCATCAATCTTGGATTAAAGCCTATTGTCGTCGTTAACAAAGTGGACAAGGAAAACTGCAGACCCGATGAAGTTCAGCAAGATATCTTTGAATTAATGTTCAACCTCGATGCAACTGATGAACAGCTTGATTTTGAAACCGTCTTCGGATCATCAAAATATGGATGGATGAGCAAAGACTGGAAAACGCCTGCTTCTGATATCACTACACTTTTAGATACTATTCTGGAACAGATACCTGAACCACAGTTTGTTGAAGGGACAGCCCAGATGCAGGTTGCTTCGCTCGATTATTCAAGCTATGTCGGTAGAATAGCCATCGGACGGGTTTTCAGAGGTGAAATTGTAACCGGGAATGATTATACACTTTGTAAAAAAGACGGGGTTGTAAAAAAAGTAAGGGTGAAAGAGCTTTATGTTTTTGAAGGCCTCGGCAGGGTCAGAACCGAAAAGGTAAAGTGCGGAGATCTCTGTGCTGTAATAGGTCTTGAAGATTTTGAGATCGGAGATACTCTTGCTGACCTTATTTCGCCTGAAGCATTACAACGGATAGAAGTCGATGAACCTACAATGAGCATGGTCTTTACAATAAATAACTCACCTCTTTTTGGCAAGGAAGGCAAATTTGTGACATCGAGGCATTTGCGGACCAGGCTGTTCAGAGAAACTGAAAAGAATCTTGCCCTGAAAGTTGAAGAGACAAATTCGGAAGATACATTCAATGTTTATGGAAGGGGAATACTTCACCTGTCGATTCTTATAGAGACAATGAGAAGAGAAGGTTATGAGTTTCAGGTTGGAAAGCCCAGGGTATTATATAAGGATTTAAACGGGATCAAACAAGAACCATATGAGACTCTTTCAATTGATGTTCCCAATGAATTGTCAGGCAAAGCAATTGAACTTGTTACGATGAGAAAAGGGGAGATGACTGTCATTGAACCTAAGGGAGATCTTATCCATCTTGAATTTGATATTCCGGCAAGAGGTCTGATCGGCTTGCGGAACAATATGCTCACAGCCACTTCAGGAGAAGCTGTGATGCATCACAGGTTCAGGGCTTACGATAAATATAAGGGCGAGGACCTTTTACCTGTACAGAATGGATCGCTCATCTCTCTTGAACAGGGGATGGCAACCGGCTATGCTATAGACAGGCTTCAGGACCGCGGAAGATTTTATATCGATCCAGGTGAATATGTTTATAAGGGCCAAGTAATAGGGGAGAGTACAAGGCCAAAAGATATTGATGTAAACGTAATAAAAGGTAAAAAGCTCACAAATATGAGAGCTTCAGGTTCAGATGAAAGCCTGAAAATCTCTCCAAAGCTGAAGTTCTCCCTTGAGGAATCGATGGAACAGATAAAAGATGATGAGTATCTCGAGGTTACTCCGTTGAATCTCCGGATCAGGAAGATACCGGGCAGTTAAAATCAAGGTCAAAGGATAGCAACCCGTTATGAGAAAAGTATTATTACTTTTTTTTGTTTTTTTTATATTTTCCTGTAATAAGGATGCTGGCTGTTATGATTGCAAAACGACAATTACTATTAACGTGAAAGATTCAGAAGAAACTTATTCTTACGCAGTTACTGATACACAGACAAAGTGTGATTTGTCAGATGACGAAATCCGGGATTATGAAAAAAACAACACAGGCGCATCCACTTATACAAATGGCTCTTTGACAATCGATACGGTAATAGTTACGTTTTGTACAAAATGAAGATAGGATTCTAGTAATCGTTTAAGAAATCATTCAGGGGCTGCATAACTCTTGAAGCTCTTATAACCAGGTCAAAACATTCCTTGCTCACAATTTCTTTGTCGGATATCATTTTAGTCACTAAGTAGCTCTTAAGCTTAAGTAATTCTATATATGGATGGTCCCTGGAATAACCCTTCGGTGCACTCTTTAAAGCTTCTCCTTCAAGCTTACCAAAACATTCAATGAACTCTTTATTCTTAATGATTTTCAGAAAATTATTTCCCTGTTCATCAATCTTTTCCCTTATCGCTGTGAGCCAGGGCATTGGAGGCATATATGCTCCACCTGCAATCATGCTGTTTCCTCCAGGCTCAACATGAAAATAATAACCGGCAAACCGGTCCCCATTTTTCTTGCCTCCCTTAACTATGAAGGCTCCGAGATGTGTCTTATAGATTGTCTTATCATTCGAGAATCTTATATCACGATTTATTCTGTATGTACAGTTTTTAGCTTCCAGGCCTCTTAAGATCGGATCATATTCCGACATCCTGTTAATTACGGCCTGGACAATTGATTCAAAATTGCTTTTTGCATCATCATATCTTTTCCTGTTCTTTATAAACCATTCTCTCTCATTATGAATTTTGAGTTCAGAAAGGAAATCAAGGGTTGACTGCTTAATCTGTTCCATTTGTTTCTCAGGTATTTAAAATTCAAGTATGACAAATTAAACATATTTGTTGATAAAAAACTCAGAGTGACAAGTGGTTTTTTACCTATTTTTAAAAACCCTGAGAAAGAATAAGTAAGCATAATGCAATAAATTATTGAGAATGAATGTTAAAGGAATTAACAATATTGACCAGAAACAGTGATGCGGAGCAGTAATCTTTTTTCAGGAAGGATCATATTTATTAGTCTGCTTGCAGCAGCATGTTTAAGATTGAACTCACAAACTACTGAATCATCTGACTTGCCGCTTATAGTAATTGAAACCTGGGGACAGTCAATTGATGATTATCCAAAAATAGATGCCTGGTTGAAAGTAATTGACAACGGATCAGGAACCGGCAATAACCAGTTTCAGAATGGAACTGATTATGATGGTAATATGGGCATTAAGGTCCGTGGACAATCATCTCAGATGTTTCCAAAGAAAAGCTATTCTATAGAACTCCGGACCNTAAGCGGGGCTGATACATCAGTAAGTCTTCTTGGNATGCCTGCAGAAGAGGACTGGGTTCTTTATGCTCCATATTCTGATAAAACATTACTTCGAAATTCTCTTACTTTTCACCTTGGATCNAAAATGGGTGAATGGCAGCCGCGTAACCGCTTTTGTGAGGTTTANCTGAATGGAGATTATANCGGAATNTATGTACTGACNGAAAGCATTAAACGTGATAGCAACAGGGTTGACATCAGCAAGCTTAAGCCTGACGAAATTACAGGAGACGATCTTACCGGAGGATATATAATTAAAGCGGATAAAACAGAAGATATTGGAACAGATGAGTATTTCACCATCAGCCCGTCGGTTCACTATCATAATTCTGACAATTACAGATTCACCTATGTTTATCCTGACTATGATGAAATTGTTCCGGAGCAGAAGAGCTATATAAAAAAGTTCTTGACAGATGCTGAAAATTCACTTAATGGAGAGTCATTTGCTGATCCTTCCAGCGGATTTAGGAAATACCTGGATGTCAAATCCTTTGTTGATTTTCAGATTATCCAGGAACTGACTAACAATGTTGACGGTTATCGTTTCAGTACATTCTTCCATAAAGATAAAGTCTCTAAAGGAGGCAAACTTCATGCAGGTCCGCTGTGGGATTTTGATTTGTGTTACGGTAATGAGGATTATACTGATTTTAACCTGCAGACCGATACCTGGCTCTACACAAAATATCCAGATGAATATGGAGGAAGAATGCATTGGTGGGCAAGAATGATGGAGGACTTTGGCTACCGCAGCATGTTTATATCACGTTGGAAAGAGCTTAGAAGCGGAGCTTTCCATACCGACTCGATAATGACTTATCTTGATAGTACAATTAGTTACCTGGGAGAAGCAATTGATAACAATTTTACCCGATGGCCAATCCTTGGAGAATATGTATGGCCAAATTATTTTATCGGAGAGACTTATGATGATGAGATTAATTATCTGAAAAGTTGGATCACAGACAGGGTAAACTGGATTGATGCAAATATAATGGTTGCTGAAGGTGTGTCGGAGAATCCATCAAAGAACGATATTCTGGTATTTCCCAATCCTGTCAGCGACAAAATGAATTTGTATTTTTATCTTTCTTATTCCGGCTTGTTAAAAATTGAAATATTTAATCTATTGGGACAAAAAGTATTTTTTGAGGAATTATTACCTGAAACCCAGGGCTATCAATATTTTAGCATAGATATTCAAAACCTTGCATCAGGATATTATGTGCTTCAGGTTTTACAGGGTAGTAAGCAGATTGGCCGTGAGAAGATACTGGTTGCGCATTAAGAATGGATTTATTTTTACTTAAAAGGCTTATACAATCTAACCAACTTAAATAATGAAAAAAAAGAGAATTATTTATGGCTTTGGGATACTCCTGGTTATAGGGTTAATTTCATCAGGTGTATATCTGAATTCGTTGCTTCCCATTATTACAGGCTATGCAGCAAAAAACCTTTGTTCCAATATTTTCGTTTCAGGAAGAGAGGCTGATGATATTGAGGCTATCGATCTTAATTTTTCTTTTATTAAGTTTACAAGGAACAGGGTGGATTATAAAGACAGTAGTGTAACCAGCAGATTTTTATGGGGTAAATCAAAAGCAATTTTCAGGGAAGGATTTGGCGCCACGCTTATAAGAGATGTTCCTGAAGAGGTCCTTCGCAATGCAGTTTACCCTGTCGATACAAATCCAGGCTATGTCCAGGACACAGCCTGCTGGCCACTTGGTGACCGAGTTCCTGATTCAATTTCTACAGGTATAGACAAGGCTGCTATCGGGGAAATAACAAGTAAATTAATTAATGATAACGGATACAATGGCGATGCTTTTGCCTTTTTAGTTCTTCATAAAGGAATCCCCGTCGCCGAAGCTTACAAACCTCAATTTTCTCGGAATACTCGATTCCTCAGCTGGTCGGTTGCTAAAAGCTTTACCAATGGACTTGCAGGTGTTTTAGTAAAGATGGGAAAATTAGATATTTCACAACCGGCAAAAGTTGAAGAATGGAAAGGAGATGATAGGAGCAAGATAACAATTAATGATCTTATGCAGATGCAGAGCGGTCTGAAATGGAACGAAGATTATGGCAGCAGGTCCGATGTAAACCTTATGCTTTTCAATGAAGGCGATATGAGTAAGTATGCTATTGACAGGCCATTGAAATTTCCTGCTGGGACTCACTGGTATTACTCCAGTGGCAGCGGTAATATTTTAAGCTATCTTTTCCGGAAAGAGTTTGATAGTGATACATCATTTTATGCATTTGTCCAGGACCAGTTTCTTGAACAGATAGGCATAACTGATGCAATATTTGAAACTGATCCTTCAGGCGATTTTATAGGCAGCTCATACATATATGCCACAGCAAGAGATTATGCAAGGTTTGCATTGCTGTTTCAAAATAATGGTGTATTTAATGGTAAAAGAATTCTGCCTGAAGGCTGGGTTAATTATACAAGAACTCCTGCATCAGATAGCAAGGGAGCATATGGAGCACTTTTCTGGTTAAACAGGGGAGGGGAATATCCATCTGCACCTGAAGAAATGTACTCCTGTCAGGGTCATGATGGTCAGATGATCTTCATTCTGCCTTCAAATGATCTGATAGTTGTCATCCTTGGCTTTTCCCACAAACCTGAACATGAGATGGATTTTGACAGACTTCTGAAAGATATCCTGGGAACTTTACGATAGAAAAAGAACTACGCACTAATGCTGTAATCACCGTNCGAAACTGACAAAATTGCTTACTGATGCAATTCCAGAATATTCNGTTCGTGCTATATTATTATTAATGACGACGTCAGCTTTGGCCAGCATTTTCAATTCTTTAGGATTGCCTGATAAACGGTTTATGAGCAAAGAAAAGAGTTTCCCAAAAAAATCAACATTGTTAACCATCTCATTGATTATTACTTCCGAATGGTCATGCATATTAACCGAAACCTGATATTCATTATTTCTTGCGGTCACAACAATATTGTCAGGATACTTAACTGATGACAGGTGGGATACTTTTTCTTTGATAATATGGTATTCAATATCTGAAAATTGGATAACTCTCTTATCATGAAGGAGAAATAACCTGGAATCAGATTTCCGTGATTTGTTTAATATGAAAGAATAGGCCAGGTCTACTTCTTTGTCGTGAAGACGGCTCCACAGCAAACCATTTATGCCCAGTTGAATCTTTTTAGATTTTACCAGATCAATGTTTCCCTGCGAATTAACGAATTCTGCACTGGTATTAGGTGTAATGAAACTTCCTTTTACAACGCTTTCAAAATCAAATGAATTCCATACTACTGGATTATTTTGCGTATTTATTTTTCCCAGAACGTTCAAAGGATTTGAAGTTTGTTTAGCCCAGGTATAATTAAGATAAAGCATCACCATGTCAAAAGAAAACTCGACTTTGACTGTATCCTCTTTAAATATGATCCGGCCCTTTGAAAAGTTAATATCCCAGTCAGTACTGTCAATTACCTTCAATCTGGTGTTGAATTCATATGATGGCAGGTATTTTCCGGAAGCATCAATTCTTGTATAATGAATTTGAAGGAATGATACATAACCCTTTCCCAATTTTAAAGCATGTATCGTAAGTATAAGATAATCTTTACTTTCAGAGAAGATGCTAAAAATAAATTTATTAAATGCAGAGAGTAGCATGTGGTGACAATTGTAGAGCAACAATATAATTTAGCAATTTACATTATTTTAAGCTTAACCAGATAAACCTTAATTTATAGATGTAAACCATTTATTAACAAAATCCCGGGTAAATAGTTATTTATTCCCTGTAAGAAACGCAATAACTATATAATTTACCCGTATTAGAGAATCTTTATTACTTTTTACTAATTTAGATCAATAAGAAATCCTTCTTTTTCTAAAAAATAACTAAAGAACTGAAGCTATATGAGTGAAAATTTTTCAATTAGTCCGGCTGGTGAGAAATTCCCGCTGCCAAAGCCTGAAGATTATAAGACTGAATTCAAAAATCTTAAAAAGC
>WSSedA1B2DRAFT_1000258_pt1 | contig 11258 bp, 5 predicted proteins | sample WetSurSiteA1Bulk_FD_9465 | JGI IMG/M metagenome (IMG submission 9465) | reverse complement strand
CCCCAGGAAGTTGATACAACGGATACCCGCCATTCGTCATTAAACTCATTTTCAGGAACATACCTGAATATTACCGGTGCAAAAGCGACAGAGGTATTTGTAACACAAATGCTTGATGCGACAATCAGTTATGAAGCACTTAACTATACCGTAAAACGTCCTGCAAGTATGTCGAGCTGGCCGACTCTTGATCCGCTGAGCCATCCCACTGAAACTCACACCGACGAAGATAAAGCTGATTATGACCTTGCAAAGATAACCCTGAAAAAAAAGGAACCTGGTATTTTTGCTTCCTATCATGCTTATCCCTATTATCCGAATTTCATAAGCGAGGAACCTTCGTACCGGAATTACAATGACAGCTACGGGCCCAATAGTTATCTTGGTTATATAAACTCATTAAAAGACCATTATTTTTCCATACCACTTGTAATTGCTGAATTTGGGGTTCCCTCTAGCTGGGGTAGCGCTCACCAGTCGTTCAGTAATATGAACCATGGAGGTTACTCGGAACAGCAGCAGGGAGAGAAGAATCTGAGGCTTATGAACAATATAATAGATGCCGGATGTGCCGGCGGTTTCATGTTTGCATGGATGGATGAATGGTTCAAACCTACCTGGATAGTTGCATATCTCGAAGCTTACGGAATGATGTCGGGTGGAATTACCATTCCAACTCGGCAATTATGGCATAATCTTGCCTCTCCTGAACAAAATTTTGGGCTTGTTACATTTAATCAGACCAGCATGTTTCCCTATGCCTCATACGTGACTGATAAACCTGCAGGTCCGGTAAAAAAGTTAAGTGCCACTAATGACAATAGTTACTTCTATCTTGAAGTGGAAACCAACAGAGCTTTATCTTATGGTGATACAGTAATGATCGCATTTGATACATATCTCGCAAGTTTTGGCGAGTCAAAATTACCCAACGGAAAGAGTCTCAGTAACAGGTCGGAGTTTCTGCTGACAATGGTTTTATCAGATGATACGGCATTATATCATGTTACCGAGGCTTATGATATGAACGGCCTGACTCCAAGGTTTGATCTTGCCAACCATGCTGTCCAGAAGTTTTACAGTACCGTCACCGATGGTGCTCCGTGGGTGGTAATGCAGTGGATCAACGATGGGTTTGCGCTCACAAAACAGGATATCGGAAGGGTGCCATTGGAAAACAGATCTGACTTCAGTTTTGGTCAGCGTTCTGCAGTTGCATGGAGCGGCAGTAAAATAAAAGTGCGTATTCCATGGACGCTGCTTTATTTTCGTGATCCCACCCAGATGAAGGTCATCGATGGAGCAGTTTCATACGACGGAGGGTATACTTACGTGATATCATCCACAGAATCGGACGGGCTTGCAGTATCGGTCTATTTTGATAAGACTGTAACTTCTTCAGTCAGCAGGTACTCATGGCCTCTGTGGATGATTGTCCCTTCGACAGTAGCAAGTGAGAAAAAATCTCTTGAAATAATCAGAACAGGATTATCTGCTATTCCGGGTTTTACTGATTGAAATCCGTATCGTTTTTAATAGTCTTCTTTTTTGGCTTTTTTATCTTTTCAAAGCCCGATCGCTCTGCACTACCCCATCCTTTTTTGCCTCTCAGTGCTTCGAGATTGCCCCTGATTGAAAAATAGGTATGAACTGGATAGAAGAAAGGTTCAACAAGTGCAACACCAATGAGTTTAAAGACATCTCTTTTCCTTTTGTACTTATGGAAGGTAATTTCCTCAAATAAGACTGCCCAGGTTGAAAGACAAACTGCAAAGGAATAGACAAACAGGAACAATAGAAGGTAGAACGGCCAGTTCAGTGCATCCCTGGCAATTAGATATATTGTATAAATAAATCCCATAAAGGCAATCAGCGGGGCCATCCACTCAAAGAAAAACCAGTAAGGATATCCCAGAAGGCCCAGACGACCGTAATTGCTGTTAAAGAACATCTTGCGATGGGTGCGGAGAGATTCAACAAGTCCACGGGTCCAGCGTGTCCTTTGTTTACGCAATGATTTAAGGTCAGATGGAACTTCTGTCCAGCACAGCGGATCAGGTATGTAAGTCACCTCATATTTTTTATCATTTTCCGCCATATATCGTCGCATCCTCAGAACCAGCTCCATGTCTTCCCCAACTGTCCTGATGCTGTATCCGCCAGCCTTTATAACTGTTTCGCGGTCGAAAATACCCATCGCGCCTGAGATTAGCATCAATCCATCAAGATGACTCCATGCCATACGTCCCAGCAGAAATGCCCTGGTATACTCAAGTACCTGCAGACGAGGTAATATTTGTGACGGGATTTTGATTTCCCTGATGTGACCACGCTCAATATCGCAGGAGTTGACTATTCTTATAACACCTCCGGTGCCGATGACCTTTTTATCCTTCTCTTCAAGAAATGGTTTAACAAGCTTAAGAATTGAATCAGCTTCGATTATTGAATCAGCGTCGATCGATACAAAGAGATCACTGTGGCAGATATTGATTCCTGCATTCAGTGAATCGGCTTTTCCTCCGTTGTTCTTATCGATAATAGTTAATCGGTTATATGAAGGGTTTTTTGATCTGTAGACTCCCCTGATTCTTTCACAAGGAATGCGGTAGTCGAAATAATAATTGACCCTGATCAGGTCATAGGCGTCCTTCATCAGTTCAAAAGTATTGTCGGTTGATCCGTCATTTACAATAACAACTTCAAAGTTATTATAGTAAAGAGACAGCAATGTGCGGACGTTGTCAATAATAGTCTTGCTTTCATTATAAGCAGGAGCAATAATGGAGATTTTCGGACTCAGCGGTGAAAGGACCAGGGAGTTATAGTTTATATAGCTATTCTTCCGGAGATATTTACGCAAGGCTATTGCAGAAAACACACCAAGCAGAAGATATGCTCCGAAGAGGAACAGTGTAAGGTAGAAGATAATATGTGCAAAAATAAATCCCATTTTCTTTAGAATATCCTGCGGTCAAGTACGTGACGTACAATAATATTGTAATTTTTATATTCTGATTTCATAAGTTTTACCAGAGTTTTTACACCTTCTTCTCCATTATTCTCTATGGCCTTAGTTGCTTCAATCTGCAGCTGAACATCATCTTCCTTATCGAGGACCAGTTTAAGAAATCCCATTAATGAAGGATCAGGCATCTTGGCCATTGCCCTGATAATTTCAAGACATGTATTATACTCCTGAACTTTATAAATCCTTTTCATTACCTCGAGTGTTGACCTCATTTCAAGGTCTCCGGAAACCTGAACAGCAAGCTTTCTGACCTCCGGAGAAGGATGTTCAAGAGTCTCCCTTACGTCATCTTCGGCTTCTTTCTGTTTAAACTCCCTGATCATTCTCAATGCGAACATAACCACTGTAGGATTGGAAGCTTTAAGCCATTTCTTAAAATCCGGGACAGGAAGATCATGTTGTATTATCAGCTCATGAAGAGTGATTTGTTCCCACAGGGAAAAAGGTCTTTTCAGCTGGAACAGAAAACTGAAAGGATCTTCATCAGTCAGTCTGACGAGAGCAATCTGAGCTTCCATCCTGAGAATTTCATTTTTCGAGTTCAGAGCTTTATAGATAACCTGATTTGCATCTTTAATATTCATGAAGGCAAGTTCCCGGAATCCCTTTATCTTTTTGTGCCAGCGGAAATCATTGGCACGCTTTATGGAATCCCTGTCGAGTCCAAGATAAAGATATAGACCACTTAACTTTTCCTCGGCATCACCTTTCAGGTTAACGCTGACATCGATCATCTGATCAATAAGAGCCTGTCTTCTGTATGTATCAGAAGCTATCGGGCGGAAACGGTCAGGGCTGCTTCCTGTAAACAGATAATCAATTATCATTCCCTGATATGTTTCAGCAAGGTATTGTTTCAGGTCCTCTACCTTTTCCATCCTGGTTCTGTTCAGAAGAATTACAATAAGCAGTATGATCATTGTTGCAACTGATATCACTATTGTAATGATCAGTCCATTGACAAGGGCAAAAGATTTTCCGAAATAATTTATCCGTTTAAGCCAGGGATTGTCATTGCCAAAAAGGAATATTTTCGGCCGGCGTTCTTCCATCTGTTTGACAACCGGTGGAGATTCAGTTTCGACAACCGGAGGATAGAAAACAGTGTCAGAATTTGTTTCTGCTATGTAGTTGGTATCAGGAGAGGATGTCAGATTAACTGTTGAATCTTCAGGCGGAACAGGAGAATGATACTCAGCACTGTTATTTTTAGAACTGCCGGATTCAAGATAGCCTGCAATTTTAGCTTTGTTTAATCTCGTCACCCGAACTTTAAAGAAACCGTTTTCCTCGATAAGGACGACATCTTCCCCCAGAACCCGGGAAACCTTTGCAAACATTTTTTCTGCGTTTGTCTTAACCCTGAAAGCTCCGATCTGAATAGGATAAATGTCTTTTGAAAGGCTGATAAGATTGTCCAGCCTGGAGTTGTTCATTTCCGACGTGATCAGGGAAATACCATCCATAATATAGATAGGTGTTGTGTTGTCTGATACACGTGATGTGTTAACAACGGGTCCTGCATATACCGAATTGAGCAAAAGAAGTGATAATATTATCGGAAACCTGTACTTCATCACTTCACCTTAAGTGCATAAATCAAGTTTATATTGCCTTCAAATCTGTTTCTCATCATCGACTCCTCATATTCTTCTCTCGAATAGCCAGCTCCCAGGCGTACTGTAAACTTCCCGTTAACATTGAAATTATATGTCAGTCTTACACTGGTCGCACTGAGCCGCATGATATCTGATTGTATATCAAACGGTTCATCCGGAGCTGTACCGGTACCCAGTGTCAGCTGAAGGTAATTAAAATCATTGAAATATCGTCTTACATTCAGATAGAAAGATGCAGTAGGGCCGTCATCTTTAAAATAAACATATATTCTCCCTGATAGCCAGTACTTTCCAAGATATTTTTCTACTGAAGCAAGCCCTATAAAAATATTCCTGTTGAAATAATAGTAATTAATTCCGGCCGATATTGCAAATCCGGCAGGCAAAACCTGCCACAATTCAGCAGCTCCTCTATGGGTAGGGAAATATGTACCCGGACTGTAAGCATAATCCAGGTATGCATAGTTCTTTTTGGAAATAGTAGGGTATGCCTCGGCTTCAAATTGCACCTCAGTGGCTTCAAGATTTGTTTCTTCATCGGTGATCAGATTTCCGATATTCACATAAGCGGCAGCCGGTCCCCACTTAAATTTGTGACCTGCTCCAATATTGAAAACCTGCCAGTATCGTGTATAGGGTACAGTAAAATAATCAAATGAATAGCCGGTACGCAGATCTGTTTCGACAGTATATTTTTCTTTTGACCAGAGCGAAATGTCACGCCTGGCTTCCAAAGCATCGGCATTATCAGGTTCAGCCTTAAGAAGTGTGTCAATTACAGCAGCAGCCTGTGCATAATCTTTCTGCCAGGCCAGAATCCGGCCAAGGAGAATTCTTGCATCCCCGTATGATGGAAAAGCATTAACCAGCTTTCTGGCATCTGTTGCAGCGGCAGCATAGTCGCCATTAAAAGCCATTGTCCTGATCCTGAGATATTCTTCCTCAGGATTTATGTTCTCCTGTGAAAAAAGCTGTGAAACATTTAACATCCCGGGGATAAAAAGCCCAACAAATAAAAGTATTATAAGTCTGCGCATGATTTATTTGTTGAGGATTGATTTTATCCTGGTCACCAGGTCAATCGGATTAAAGGGTTTAACGATATAGCTACTGATTCCCAGTTCACCAGCCTGGTGCTGCATCTGATTATCGCTGAAAGCAGATAGTATTATTACCGGTGTATCTTTCCCCTGGTCGGACCTGACATATTTAATCAGCTCCAGTCCGCTCCGGTAGGGAAGATGTATATCAACAACCAAAAGATCATAATCATTTTTTTGAAGTAATTCCATTGCTATATTCCCATCCTCAGCTAGGTGAGCATTAAATCCTTCCCTTTCAAGGACTACTGACAGAGTTTTTATCGCCATTGGATTATCTTCACAAATCAATATCTTCATTATCAGAGAATCAAATTTTCAGAATTATTTTAAAAACATATCCCAAATTTGACTCCAAACAAATATGTAAGTCAAAATTGGCGAATTTTATCAGCCCTGCAATAAGAAGAAAGTACTATTTTGACTTCCTGCATATTTTCAGAGACTAATGTTACATTTTCATATGACCAATTATCAACCCTCTCCTGCTTAAAATTGATTCCGGACCGCGTTTGTTTCCATGAATTCTCCGGTTATCCTGATTAAGGAAATATTCTGACAGTAAACGACTACTGTAATCAGGCCTCTACCTGACATTTTAAGCAAATCAGGTTTAATTAATTAATTAAACTCATTTATTGCTTCATTATTGTCAGAAATACTGATCAATAAAGCAAGTTTTTTAATCAGTCGAGTAAGACTAAAGTGAAAACCAGTAGTTAAGCTTAATAAGGAATATATTTTTGGGATGAATATCGCTTAGATACCTGAATGAATCACCTATTGAGGCATCAGAAGAACCATTTTGTCCGGTCCGTTCACTTGACCATACAAAATAGATAAAGGATCCGAGCCGATATTCCCATTTGGCTACAAGGTTTGAACGGAACTGGTGAAAATTGAAATCGGGATTCTCAACTGAATAAATGGCTGGCCATGAGCCACTGTCAAAGTCGTATAACAGGTATGAATTATCAACCAGCACCGGATTCTCATAAATCGCAAAACGGTCATCATATTTTTCTGCTTCAGGATTTGTTACACGTTTAAGTTCCGTATAAGTGCCTTTAGATATAAATGGACTTCCGTAATATTGAATTGAAAACTCGGGCGATAGGTTCAGGTCTGCTCTGAATGTAAGCCCAAGTGTTGTCTGATCAATTTTTCCTAGTACATACCTGTTTCCAAATTCTGAAGACAATTCCTTTGTTTCTATATATTGAAGTTCGTCATTGTTCTCCTGATATGTAGCAGTTAATCCGATTTTTAGCATACTGAATGGCCGGATTGAAAATCCAGGTTCGACCGTATAAGACTTTGCTGAATTATTCCCGGCTGACTGGTGTTCATAACCCAACCTGGCAATCAATTTTTTTGATGGATCAGTTTGAAGCATTCCTCCAAACTCGATGCTTGCCGGCATAAGCATATCATATCCTCCCCTCAATATCTTGGTATCAGTATCTTCCGAATGATAAGCAACATCTGCTTTGAGATTCCACTGGTTCGTGAAATCTGTGGTGAGAGACAGTTCGGCATCAGATCCCAGATAGGTGCTATTAAAATTCCATGAATTACGTTGTTCAAGTCTTACAGTAAAAGTGCGGAATATTGAAACCGGTTTGGTTATAAGATAGGAGATCTCATTCTGATTTTCAATTTGATCAGCGGTCCTCATATAACCGAGATCATTAAGCTCGAGCCCGGGTGTAAGCCATGAGATTGCCGTGGAATATCTCCAGAACCCTTTTGAACCTTTACCGATCTGGATTTTACCACCGAAACCACTCAGGCTTGTTCTTGTTGTATCATAGTCGAGATAATCTGCACCTGGTCGCTGATAATACCGTGCTGAGGATTCCTGGAGGGCAGTGATCGCTTCCTCGCTTCCCTCGATAAAACTTCCTATAACCTTTGCATCTGCAAAAAACTCTTTGTCCTTCCAATGATGCAGGAGATCGAGGCCTCCCGTAAACGCATCGTTGCTAAGAAATTCAAGCTCTTTATCTTCAATGAACCGGTTCGTGGAAGTGAATATCCCCCCTATAACCGTATTTCCTGCATTATATCCCTTTTGAATGCGTCCGACAAGGTAATTGGATAAAGGTTCAACTATCTGCTTTGTCTCTTTGCCTTCCAGGTCAGTGATCTGAGCGAACTCATTAGCTGTAACACTTTGAATGAGTCCGACCGATAATCCTTTAGATGTTGTTCCGCTGAATTTGGCCGCACTCCATATAGTGGTCATTTCAGGCTCCTTTACAAAGTGTTCATCATCAGGATATATTGTAAGTGATGGTGAATGACCTATTCGTCTTGAATAAAAAAGGTTTTGATGGTCGAACTTGTAATCAAAAATGGTAAGCCCCTCAAGGAAGAAAGGCCTTTTCTCCTCATAAAAGGTTTCAAATGCCGTCAGATTCATCACAGAAGGATCTGATTCCACCTGACCGAAATCCGGATTCACAGTCAGGTCGACGGTGAAGTTGCTCGATACTCCTATCTTGGCATCAAGTCCCAGTTTACCTCCCCAGGCTCTCCCATTTTGGGTGTATGGATTTCCCGCTTCTTCTTCCATGGTACTCAGGTCACCAAGAACATAAGGTTGAATTTCAAGCCTTCGTGATTTTTTTAACCCGTTCAATCCTTTGAATTCTCCATAATTATAAAGCATTCCCGGACCTGTTTTAGTTTGAATCTCCCAGTTACTTTCCTCCTGCAACCGATCAATCCACCTCCAGGTATGCATACCCCAGATTTGTTCATCCTTATTGCTATAGCGAAGCTGACTCAGCGGGACCTCTATTTCTGCAACCCAGGCTGAGTCTTCCATCCCAACCTTGCCTTTCCATACTGCATTCCAGTTAAAATCCCAGTTTATAGGATTAAACAAAACCAGATCGACTTTCTGACCCCAGGCTGTTATTGTAAATTCAAAACCTGTGCGGTAATCACGATAACTGTCGAAATTTATACCGACCATATCACCGACAATCTCATCTCTTACCCCGGCGTATTTATGAACCTTGTCGGGTTCAGGATCAAATGCCCGGAAAGCTATATAAAGGTTTTTGTCATCATATTGAATATTCTGCTCTGTGGGGAAAGATGGTTTGGCTCCCTCATTCGGTGTGAACTGGTGGTAATCACCTGCCCAGGTGCCATGTTTCCAGCATTCATCATCAAGTTTCCCGTCAATTACAGGTTTTTCTGTTACCAGGCGTGATGTTGTATACACAGGTTGCTTTATGGTCTGATTCTTAGCAGGAACGGTATCTTGAGGAATCAGGTCGACTCTATTTGAAGCAGCGGATAAACCAGTTGAATAACATGTAATAAGTGTACTAAAAACTGCCAGCAGTTTCAGTTTAGGATAGTCTGGGATCATTTCAGAAAAGTGAAAACAAAAAAGAACATCCAAAAATAAAAGAATTACTGATTATTTAAAATGCCGGATATCTGTATATGAGTTAAAAATCTTTAATTGTCATTTACAGATTTTCCTTTTATCAGAAAAATGGAAATAATTGGTTAATTTCGATTGTTAAAAATCAAGGTGCAAGGTTCGCGGTGCGCTGTGCGGATAACAACAAGCAACGAGCAACAAGGAACCACCAGCTTCAGTTAAATGTCCGAAATTTTAATTCTAAAAATAACTGTTATGAAGAAATTATTTTCATTTATCATTTTTGGTATTGTTGGATTATCACTAACTGCACAGGATCCAATGGGGCCTCCACCACCGGCTGGCGGACAGCAAATGCAGCAAACTCCTGATTTTCTGATTCCCCTTGTTACAAAAAATACAAGTCTGGTTTTCAGGGTAAATAACAGGGATGGAAGATTATATCAGTCCTATTATGGAGCAAAACTGAACAATACCGATAATCTTTTGCAGTCGAGAGATGCCGGCCATCTTGCCTATGCAACATTCGGTACCGATAATCTTTTTGAACCGGCAATAAGGGCGACCCATAATGATGGAAATCCTTCCCTTGAATTAAAATATGCCGATCAGATTATTAGTGCAAATCCTGAAGGGAATGGTTATCACCTGCATAAAATACTTCTTAAGGATCCTGTATACCCGTTTGAAGTCACAATTAATTTCAGGATTTATGAAAATGAAGATGTTATCGAGCAGTGGGTTGAAATTAAGCACAATGAGAAAAAACCCGTTACAATTTTTAATTACGCTTCCTCTATGCTACATTTTGATGCAGAAAAATATTTGTTAACCCAGTTTCATGGCGACTGGGCAGAAGAGATGAAAATGCAGGAAAGTGAGCTGACGGCAGGAATAAAGATCCTCGATACAAAACTGGGGACTCGGGCCCATATGTACCAAACGCCGGTATTCATGTTGTCGCTTAACGAAAAATCAGATGAAAATAATGGACAGGTTATAGCTGGAACTCTTGGATGGTCGGGAAATTTCAGGTTCCTTTTTGAAGTGGATGAGAAAGGTTCTTTAAGGGTGATCTCAGGAATTAATCCATTTGCATCCGAATATTCACTTGAACCCGGAAAAGTATTCAGGACTCCCTCTATGATCTTTACCTATTCTTCTGCTGGTAAAGGTCAGGCAAGCCGCAACCTTCACCGGTGGGCTATGAAATACGGAATTCTTGATGGTACAGGAACGCGGATGACACTTCTCAATAACTGGGAAGCAACAGGTTTCAATTTTGATGAAAAGAAGCTGAGCACCATTCTCGATGACACAAAAAAAATGGGGCTTGATGTTTTTCTGCTGGACGATGGATGGTTCGCCAATAAATACCCGAGAAATAATGACCGTGCTGGTTTAGGTGACTGGCAGGAAAACAAAGCTAAACTACCGAACGGTCTTGGTTATCTCGTAAAGGAAGCTGATGCAAGAGGTGTGAAATTCGGGATATGGATTGAACCCGAAATGGTCAATCCGAAGAGTGAACTTTATGAGACTCGTCCCGATTGGATACTTAAGCTCCCGAACCGTCCGGAAAACTACTTTAGGAATCAGCTGGTACTTGATCTTACAAATCCCATGGTCCAGGAATTTGTATATAATATTGTCGATGGAATGCTAACCGCAAATCCCGGGATTGCCTTTATTAAATGGGACTGTAACAGGATGATGACCAATGCTTATTCGGTCTGGTTGAAAGATAAACAATCGCATTTGTATGTCGATTATGTGAATAGCCTATATGGTGTCCTTGAACGTCTGCGTCAGAAATACCCTCATCTGCCAATAATGCTTTGTTCCGGAGGAGGAGGAAGGGTCGATTATGGCGCACTGAAATACTTTACCGAGTTCTGGGCAAGCGACAATACCGATGGTCTTGAAAGGATCTATATCCAGTGGGGTTATTCATACTTTTTCCCGGCAATTTCAGTCTGCAACCACGTGACGTCGTGGGGTAAGCAATCGCTTAAATTCAGAACAGATGTTGCAATGATGGGAAAGCTTGGTTTTGATATCGAGGTGGATAAAATGTCTGAAAATGAACTGAAATTCAGCCA
>WSSedA1B2DRAFT_1000257_pt1 | contig 11261 bp, 8 predicted proteins | sample WetSurSiteA1Bulk_FD_9465 | JGI IMG/M metagenome (IMG submission 9465) | reverse complement strand
ACGATATCATAGCGTTTGCCTTTGAATAATATCTTAAACCTCAACCCTTCAAATGAGTTGTCGATATCACTGGCAATGATGTCCGCTCCAGTTTCAAGCCCGTATGTCAGCACATCAAGTTCAGAGTTTGAAGCCATGAGTTCAGAAATTAATCTCCTTCCATAGGGGTCATCAGAATTTATTACAGCTGTTCCATTCTGATCGAGGAGCTCTGCAAACAATCGCTCCTTTGCCCTGAAGTAATTCTCCATGGATTTATGAAAGTCCAGATGGTCTCTGGTCAGGTTAGTAAATACCGCGGTGTTAAAGACAGCCTTGTCAACCCTGTATTGCGCGAGGGCATGCGATGAAACCTCTGAGATTACATGCGTACATCCTGATATATACATAGTCCTCAAAAGGCTTTGAAATTCAGGAGATTCAGGGGTCGTGTGCAGAGCCGGATATACGCTATCCTTTATCATGTACCGGATCGTACCGATCAATCCGACATTCTGCCCCCATGACTCAAGAATTGATTTCAGGATATATGTTGTCGTTGTCTTGCCGTTTGTTCCGGTTATCCCGATAAGCGTCAGACTCTCTGAAGGCCTTTGATAAAAATTATTAGATATACAGGCCAGCGCTCTCTTGCTGTCCTTGACAGATATAAAACAGGGCGCTGAATGCATATCCGGATTCTGCATCACAGAATCCCCTGTCCCATGTTCATGCACAACAGCAATCGCGCCGTTTTCTATCGCAGCTTTGATAAAATCATGTCCATCAACTGTTTCGCCTTTTATTGCTACAAAAAGGTAATTGTCTCTCACATTCCTTGAATCATAAGCAATCCCCGAGATATCTATATCCATAACAGTTCCACGATCCTGCATACTGCCGGTATAATCACAACCGTTTAGAATCTCCTTAAGCATCATCTGTAAACCGTTAAAGGTCTGAGTTCCATGTCATCTTCCCTTGGCACATTCAAATAAGATAAAGCCTGATTTGCAATTTCACTGAAAACAGGCGCAGCAACAACACCTCCATAAATCTGGCCCTTCGGCTCATATACAACCACAATCATTGCAAGCTTCGGGTTATCAGCCGGGACAAACCCGACGAATGAACTTACGAATTTTTCTTTCGAATATCGTTTCGTAACAGGATTTATCATCTGTGCAGTACCTGTCTTTCCTGCAACCTTATTGCCGCCTACAGATGCGCTCTTGCCGGTCCCGCCCTCCTCTACCACAGTCTTTAAGATATCTTTAAATATCCCGGCAGTTTTTGCAGAGATGATACGGGTTTTCTGCGCATCTTTGAATGAAACGATCACCTGACCGTCCGGCGACAGGATATCAGACACAACATGCGGCCTGACAAGAAATCCTCCATTTGCAACGACAGAATATGCCCTGAGTATCTGCAGAGGTGTTACAGCAACCTCCTGCCCTATCGGGATCGCACCCATGGACGTCCCTGACCATCTTTCAGTAGGATATATCCAGCCTGAGACTTCGCCCGGCAGATCAATCCCTGTCTTTTCACCGACACCTAACAGTTTTGCATACTTGTATAACCTTTCTCTGCCGAGTTTCATCCCAATCATGATAGAACCGACATTTGATGATTTCTGAATGACCTCCTGAAAATTGAGAACCCCATACCTATGGACATCCCGGATTGTCTTGCCTCCTGCATCGATACTCCCCCTGCTGACATCAAATAATGTCCCGGGCTTTACCAGCTTTTCTTCAAGTGAACCGACACCTATAACTATTTTGAATGTGGAACCGGGTTCATAGCAGTCTGTTATCGCCCTGTTCCTCTTCTCCACATCTCTTGCTTCCGCACCTCTGTTGGGATCATATGCAGGTCTGTTGGCAAGGGCAAGTATATCGCCGGTAAATGGATCCATCATTATTGCAGTTGCAGCAGCAGCCCTCCATTGCGCCATAGCCTTGTCAAGCTCTTTTTCAAGAATACGCTGAAGGACTTCGTCTATTGTCAGAACAATATTATTCCCTTTTGCTTCCATATCCACTCCTGATGAAAGCCTTCTGCCACCCGCATCCCTCTCTAAAAAAACCTTGCCACCAACTGTCTTCAGATATTTGTCATATTTCAGTTCGATCCCCTCAAGGGCCTGATTGTCTACGCCCACGAATCCCAGTATATGAGAGGCAAGTTCTCTTCTCGGATATATTCTCTTTGCCTCAGTAAGAAAAGCGAGGCCGTCGATATCAAGCCCTTTTATCTTTTCAGCAGTTTCAGGCTTAAGCTTTCGTTCGATCCACGCAAATCTTCCTTGATCAGGAATCTTCGAGAGGATAAATGCAGGCTCCTTTTCCACCACTGATGCAAGCCTTTTTATATCATCATTATCGGCAGCAAGATTCTCAGGGTCGCAATAGAGAGATTCGAGGTCAAGGTTTAACGCAAGGTCCCTCCCTTGTCTGTCAAATATAATTCCCCTTCTGACCTGGATATCCTCAACCTTTACGTGCTGCTGTTTAGCCCTCTCTGCAAGACGCTTATGGTTGATAATCATCAGGTCCATAAGACGCAGGGATACCAAAATAAAACTGAAAATGATAGCAGTATTGAGGATAATTGCCCTTTTTTTACTCAACCCCCCACCTCTTTAACTAAGGTTTAGCCAATTATCTTTTTTCCAGCGATGCCCTTTGCGGTAAATCTCTTTTCTGTTTACTGAGATGTATTACCTTAACCCTGTCGGGCAGGATAAAACTCTCATCTTCACTCTGAGACACCTCCAGTTTTGCAAAAGAAAGCAGGCCTGTCTTTTCAGCAAGCAGTATTTTTCTTTCCTTCAGACAATCCATCTTCCTTTTTTCAAGATCACCAAGGCTATATTCTAATTTCAGGAAACTTGACCTGAGATAAACAAGGCTGAAGGCCCCGAATATCAAAAGCAGAACCAACAACGGTTTGAATATGCAGGATAATATATTCATTTTGCATTTATGCGTCATATTTTCTCCGCTGCCCTCAGTTTTGCACTCCTTGAAGATGGATTTAATCTCATCTCTTCAGAGGATGGTTGTCTGGGTTTCTTTGTTATAATTTTGAGTAAATCCTGCTTTGAAGCATAGACCATAAAAGTTTTGACAATCCGGTCTTCCAGCGAATGGTATGCAATAACGCACAATCTCCCGCCTTTTTTCAAAAGCTGCAAAGCAGCCTCAAGTCCTTCCCTGATCTGCTCCAGTTCCTTATTAACTTCTATTCTTAATGCCTGAAATGTCCTGGTCGCAGGATGGGTTCTCCCTCTTCCGCCGTAAACACCTTCAACAATCTTTGAGAGCTCAAAGCAGGTATCGATCGGCTTCTTTTGCCTCACCTGTATTATTGCCCGGGCTATCTTTCTTGACAGGCGCTCTTCACCAAATTCTCTTATGATTCGTTCGAGGACAGGTTCAGGATACCTGTTTGCGACATCCCATGCGGATAATTTCTGTCCCTTATCCATCCTCATATCCAGACGTTTATCAGATAAAAAACTGAACCCCCTGCCGGCATCTTTCAGCTGTAACATGGAAAGACCCAGATCAAAGAGAATCCCGTCAATCTCTGTAAAACCTTCCGAATACAGCAGGGTTTTCATATCAGAAAAGCTCCCCTTCTTTAAAATAACCCTTTTGTCTGTGAGCCTTTTTTCTGTCAACTCAAGAGCATCACCGTCCCTGTCAATGCCGATGAGTCTGCCCTCAGAACCGATCAACTTCAGTATTTCTTCTGCATGTCCCCCGAGCCCGATTGTTGCATCAACATATATCCCATTCTGCCCCGGGTTGAGCATTTCCATAACTTCATGCTGCATTACCGGCAGATGGTGAATCTCTATCGCTGCTCTCCTGTTTTCAGTCTTTACAATCCATATGCGGCAAGTTTTTCTTCGATTGTTTTTCTGTCTATCTTTGCAGGATCAAACAGGGTATCCCATTCATTCCTGTCCCATAATTCAATCCGATCAATCTGTCCGGCCATAACAACATTCGAATTGATATTTGCGTCTTCCCTGAGTGCAGCCGGTACGAGTATCCTGCCCTGTTTATCCATTTCAGTCTCGACGGCAGATGCAATTACCCTCCTGAGAAAAAACCTGATCGCCTCGTCAGACCGTGGTTTTGTCCGAACCTGCTCCTGGAGTTTATTCCATTCTTCCATCGGGTAGATATAAAGACACTTATCAAAAGGCGCATTTGTAATGTATAATTTTGAGCTATAATTACTGGTAAGAATCTCCCTGAAAGGAGCCGGGATAATGATTCGTCCCTTTGGATCAACAGTGTAATAATATTTGCCTGAGAAAGCTGGCACGTTTCCCTCCACTTTCTACCACTTTCTACCACTCATATTAGTTCGAGCAAAAGCGAATGTCAAGAAAAATATTCAGGCTCCTATATTATGTATGCTTGGCCACACAGAACTACTATATATAGGTATTAAGCTAATAAACTTAACCCCGCAGTCTAAGACCTCTTTCAGGGTAACGATTCAGTTATGGGTTGAATTTTGTAGCTGCAGGCTTCAGCATGCGGGGATAGCCTGCGTATATTTTTCGCAAACTTAAGTTTGCGGCTACAATAATATTGGGGCATCTACTGGCATGAGTTTTTCTATAGCGAAAGGTTCATTTTTGGCTTGACAAAAGGATTTCTTCCTTGATACTGTTATGACAGCTTTATTTATTCTGCTACTAATTAATCTTTTTATGAAAGGGGGGAAACATAGATGACAAAAGCAGAACTGATTGACAAAATCGCATCTGGGACAGGATTGAGCAAAGCAGACGCATCAAGAGCGCTGGATTCAACGTTAAACGCAATAAGGTCAGCATTGAAGAAAGGGCAAAAGGTTACTCTCGTAGGGTTTGGCACCTTTGCAGTCGTTAAGAGAAAATCCAGAAAAGGCCGTAATCCAAGGACTGGTGCTGTTATTACAATTCCTGCCGCCAAGATACCAAAATTTACATCCGGCAAATCATTCAAAGATGCAGTAAAATAATTTCATAAATGNACAATAAAGGGGCAATGAAAAATTGCCCCTTTTTATTTGAAATTTCATNNCGTTATGTATGTCTCNGGAGGTGTTTATGCTCACAGAATTCAGCATTATACCGATAGGCATCGGCAGCAGTNTTGGTGANCAGATCGCTGAGGTTCTAAAGATCNTTGACGCCAGCGGNCTCCCTTACAGGATTAACCCGATGGGNACAGTCGTTGAAGGCGAATGGGATGATANAATGAAGCTAATCAANAANTGCCATGAGANNGTCTTGAACACAGGAGAGAGGGTAATTACAGCCATAACAATCGATGACAGAAAAGGTAAATTAAACAGGATCGAAGAGAAGATAAAATCAATTGAGAGAAGGCTCGGGAAATCCCTTAAAAAATAATGGGGACTGAGTTACCGCTGAATAAGGCTTCTCACAAACTTCTCCTCAGCTTCCCGTGTCTTTACAATGCCCCTGAGTTTTTCTTCAAGTAGCTTCCTTAGAATTTTCGAATAGACAGGCCCCGGTTGTATCCCCATAGCCTTTAAGTCATCCCCTGTAAGGATTGTCTTTATATTCCGCAACTCGGTAAGGTAATGAGATATCACCTTCTGTATTTTTCTGTCCTTGCTCAAGGCCATTAAAAAGAGGACTATCCCGAGTTCGAGGTTGCTGAAAATTTTATGTACTTCTACAGGATCATTGACAGGGAACCTTCTCAGGATACTTCTTGCCTGTGGTATCCCCCTCAGGATGATATCTCTTATCCTGGGCGGCGGAGACAGCCTTTCTGTCGCAGCTTTCATATCATCATCCTTCAGGCCTGACAGAAGGGCCATGAGATATAAAATTCCCTTATCCGGTTTTTCTTCGAGAAACAGAAGATTAAACCATGATAGCGTCTCCTGCATTGATCTGAGAGTTGCTTCGAGTTCTTCGGTAAATGCAAGGTTTGGGTGTATAACCTTCAAAAGGCCGTAATCAGAGAGCTTCTTCAGTGTTTTGATAGGTTCCGTCTCATGAAAGGAGAGGCGGAGTTCTTCAAAAAGACGCGGGCCTGAAAGCATGCTGAACAAGTTCATCTCTATCGTAGACTTAATAAGATTCTCTGTATGTTTGCTTATCTTGAATCCGAATCTCTCCGCAAATCTGATCGCCCTGAACGCCCTTGTCGGATCTTCCACAAAGCTGAGGTTATGCAGCACCCTGATTGATTTTTCCCTCAGGTCTCTCTGTCCGCCAAAAAAATCTATTAACAACCCAAAATCCCTCAGATTTAATTTCACAGCAAGGGTATTTATGGTAAAGTCTCTCCTGTAAAGGTCTTTCTTGATAGATGATGTCTCGACCTTTGGAAGTGATGCAGGAGACTCATAATATTCTGTTCTGGCTGTAGCCACATCAAGTTTTGTCCTGTCGGAAAATATCTGGGCAGTGCCAAATTTTTGATGAGTCCTGACCTTTGCATGAAGCTTTTCTCCGAATGCCCTGGCAAATGCAATGCCGTCACCCTCAATAACAATATCAAGATCAAGATTTTCTTCACCCCTTAGCAGATCCCTCACCGATCCGCCAACAAGATATGCATTGAACCCCAATTCCTCTGCTACCTCTCCGGAAAGCCTTAAGAGGTTATGTATCTCAGGTGGAAATTTCTCCTTAAACCATGAGGAGAGGTTTCTTCCTATAGTCGGCTTTTCTCTCGTCATTGTCTCTTCAATTTTTCTGCGCCTGAGAAACTCTTCATAAAGGGTGCGGAGCAGGTCTGTCCTTGTTATTGCGCCGACTATCTTTCCATGTTCAACGACCGGCATGAACCTCTGGTTCTGTTCTATCATCAGGGTCTCTATCTGTCTGATGGGTGTTTGCGGGTCTACAGTGATCGCGTCCGGTGTTGAAAAATCCATCGCCCTGCTCTTTCCAAAACCATGGAACAATGCCTTTTCTACAATCTCCCGTGATATCAGTCCTGCATATCGGTCTTCCTTCAAAACCGGCAGCACATTCACCCCGTAACGGGTCATCATAGCCTCTGCCTCTTTAACAGAGATATCCCACTGGATATGTATTACCGGCCGTGTCATGATATCAGACGCCACCTTGCCTGGTTTTATATTCATATTGATGATATCTGTCAGTTTTTCTTCAATAACTTCGAGCGATGACTCTTTTATCGTGGATGAAGCTGCTGTTGGATGCCCTCCTCCTCCGAATTCCTTCATAACTTTTGAGACGTCGAGTTCAGGAACCCTGCTCCTTGCAACCATTACTATTTTCCCCTCCATCTCAATCAGGATGATGACAGCATCAATATCTTCCATATCCATCATCCTATGGGCGAGGTGCGCTGCATCACCGAGATAACGTTCCCGTGAAGCCTTTGCGATTTTTATTCGTATGCCCTGCGTAACAATCTCTTTTGCTGACTGTACAAGCTCATTCAGGATGTCAAATTCTTCCATGCTCAGTTCCATCTTCAGGAAGCTTGATGCAATATTAAGGTTTGCCCCCCTTTTCAGGAGGTATGCAGCAGCAAGGAGGTCACGCTCAGTTGTTGACGGGAAAAGGAGGCATCCAGTTTCCTCATAGATTCCCAGTGCCAGTATGGTCGCTTCAAAGGGCGTAGGGTGTAATTTTCTGTTCTTCAGTATCTCTGCAAAGATCGTTGCAGTTGCCCCCACATTCTCGATCTTCTCCAGCTCGCCCCTGATATCACCTTTTGTAAAAGGGTGGTGGTCATAGATATGTATCTTGATTTTCTTGTTCGCTATCAGTTCAGCAAAAGGGCCGATCCTCCCGGGTATTTTTGTATCCACGATAACCAGCTTCTCGACTTTTGAAAGATCAATGTCCTTTAAGCGTTTTATTTTGACCGGATGGAATACCTCTATGAAATCTCTGAGATTTTTCTCCTGGGACCCGGGAAAGACTATTTCTGCATCAGGGTACAACTTCTTTGCCGCAACCATTGATGCGAGGGAATCAAAGTCAGCATTGATATGAGAGGTTATAATATCCACAGCATATTGTACCAGATTATACAGGCAGTCTTATGAATGTAAAGGATGATGCACGATAATCCGGTTCCGTCCTTTTTCCTTGGCTCTGAATAAGGCATTGTCTGCTAACTGGATAAGATCATCGTAGTTCTTGATCTTTTTATTGGGAGTGCTGGAGATGCCGATACTTACTGCAATCCTGTGATCTTCCTTAATAGATCTGAATTGATGTTTTTTTATCACCTTCATAAGTCTCTCTGCTTCGATTAGCGCACCCTTAATGGGTGTCTGGGGAAGGAGCAATATGAACTCTTCGCCTCCGTATCGGGCGAAAAGATCAGATTTTCTGGTATGTCTTTTAACAAGCTGGGCAAATTCCCTGAGGACAAGATCTCCAATCCTGTGGCCATAGCTGTCGTTAATCCTCTTAAAATGGTCTATATCGAGCATGATACAGCTTAAAGGTATGTAGTACCTCTCGGTTCTGCTGAATTCCTCCTCAAGCCTGTTGTAAAAATATCTGATGTTGTATATACCGGTAAGATAATCTGTTATGGCAAGCTTCTCGAGCTTCGTCTTCTCCTTATCAAGCCTTTCATACAGGAAGGCATTATAAAGGGCGTTTGCAGATGCATTCGCAAGGGCGATCAAAAGCTTTATCTTTTTCTTCGAAAATGTATACTTCCTCCTTGATGTCCTCAGCAATAATGAACCTATTACCTCATCACGGAATATTACAGGGATCACAAGAATGGAACGGATACCTAACGGCGCTATGATATCTTTGACCTCTTTCATTAAGGGATCTTTTCGTGCATCTTTTATCGCAACCATCTTTTTCAGGGATAACGCCCTTCTTATCTCAGGATATTTATTAAGGTCTATTCTCAGATTTGTAACCTTTGGGTCTTCGAAAGAAGATACAACATCTGCATACCGATTATTCTCTGCATTTATGCTGATCATTGAGCACCTCGATACCTTTATTATGTCTGATATTTTTTTGACAACAAGATAGAGCACTTCTTTGGGATTAAGTGTTGATGAAGCAAGGGACGCAAGCTCCATAAGGGCATAGAGATCCTCATTCTCATCGTAAAGGCCCTCTATCCAGCTTTTTCTGCCCACGACTACCTTCAGTTTATGATCGAGTTCTTCCTTGAAGAAAGGGCTGAGCATATAACATTCAACATCAGATTGCACAACTGATCTGATCCCCTTTGTCAGACTTGTTGATATCAGAGCAATGATAGGGCATTGAATATCTGAAGGGTTTAAATGCCTGAGCCCATCCGGACTACTGACAATCAATGCATCAGGAGTTTTATTAGCAAGTATTTTTTTTAAGGTATTATGATTTTTCCGGATAAACAGAGGTGAATAGTCTTTTTTTTCCTTAAAGAAAGCCCGCAGGAATTTCAGGACATCCTTATCTGTCTCATAAATAAGAATCTCTTTTTTCATTTTTTCAATATAATTATTACAAAATTATTTAAATTTGTCTAATAGAAAACCGATTATTTTACCTGAAATCTTATCTTTTCAGTATTTTTGCGAGCGAACTGTAATTGAGGGTATTGAGAATATCCTTTTTTTCGAGCCAGCCTCGTCTTGCGATCGAGACCCCGTATGCCATGTAATTAAACTGGTTTATTACATGGGTATCTGTGCTGATTACAATACGCACACCCTTTTCTTTTGCCATTTTAGTATATATATCATTCAGATCAAGTCTGAGGGGATATGCATTGATTTCCATGGCTGTTCCTGTTTCTTTGGCAACTCTGAGGATCTCATCCATATCAACATCATATGGGTCCCTTTCTCCAAGCAATCTCCCTGTAGGATGAGCAATAACAGAGACATAAGGGTTTTTCATCGCAGATACCAACCTTTGAGTAATCTGTTCCCTTCCCTGTCTGAACCCCGAGTGAATCGAAGCAACCACAATATCCATTTCTTTCAGGACGTCATCAGAGAAATCCATATGGCCATTGCTTCTTATATCAACCTCCACACCTGCAAGGAGTCTGAAGCCCTTTAACCTTTTGTTGATCGCTTCAATCTCTTTCTTCTCTTCCATGAGCCGCTCTTCATTCAGTCCGCCTGCAATGCCAAGACCCTTTGAATGGTCTGTTATTGCGATATATTCATATCCCCTTTTGTGCGCCTCTTCAATCAGTTCATCGAAGTCATGGCTTCCATCACTCCTCTTTGTATGGACATGAAGGTCCCCCTTTATGTCACTGAGAGCAACAAGCTCTGGCAGCCTTCCTTCCACAGCCGCCTCTATTTCCCCTGAATCTTCCCGCAATTCAGGTTGTATGTAAGGAAGTCCAAGCACCCTGTAGATATCCTCCTCTTGCCTGCCGCCAAGCTTCATGTCATCCTTTTCTCTGAAGATCCCGTATTCATTTAGCTTCAGGCCTGATTTCACAGCCATCTCCCTGAGTCGTATATTGTGTGCCTTGCTCCCGGTAAAATAAGCCAGTGCAGCGCCAAAACTGTCTTCCTCAACAACGCGGAGGTCAACCTGGAATCCATCATGCAGCATGACGCTCGATTTAGTTGGTCCATGCATAAGGACATCTTTAACATCCTCCAGGTGCACAAATGCATTCATAACACCATTTGGATCCCTGGATGTTACGAGTATATCTATATCCTTGATGGTATCCTTCCATCTCCTTATGCTTCCTGCGATACTCAGATTATTAACAGGAGCCTGNTTTCTGAGATGCTCTAAAATATCATTAGCNACAGGCAGCACTTTTCCAAGTGGCTGTCTTTCCATTCCCCGCCTCAGCATTTCAATCCCTTTGAGAATATTTTCTTCGGTTTTTCCCTTTATACCAGGCAGACCGCTGAGTTTGTGTCCGCGCGCAAAACGTTCAAGGTCTTTTAGATTCTTGATCTTTAGTTTATCGTAAAGGAGTTTTGCAGTCTTCGGGCCAAGACTTGGCACTGAAAGTAGCGTGCTGAGACCTCCAGGAACCTCCTGCTTAAGGTCTTCATATGCCTGCATCTTTCCTGTTTTGACAAATTCCTCTATCTTCCCTGCAAGGTCCTTCCCGATTCCAGGGACTTTCAGGAGTTCATCTTTTGGTGTTTCACCAAGATCCTTTGCGAGGCTTTCTATATTCAATGCCGCACGCCGGTAAGCCCTGATCCTGAACGGGTTTTCACCCTTGATCTCGAGCAGGTCAGCCATATCATCAAAGATACCTGCAATCTCCCGGTTCTTCATAAGCAAA
>WSSedA1B2DRAFT_1000256_pt1 | contig 11303 bp, 10 predicted proteins | sample WetSurSiteA1Bulk_FD_9465 | JGI IMG/M metagenome (IMG submission 9465) | reverse complement strand
ACCCAGATGCCGCAGCAACCGGAGTGCGAACCAAGCAGGTAGGGCTCGGTCGGCATCAGTTCCGAATTCTTCTCGCGCGGGTCAACGTTTTCACCGACCCAGATGCCACACTGGCCGATACACATGTCGAGGAAGTCTTCCCAGGCTTCTGCTTCGAGGTGCTTGACTTCCTTCGGTGTCAGCGTCTCGGCCAGAGCCGCCAGAGCGGTGACCGTGTCCATGTAAATCGGACCGCGGCCTTCCTTCATCTCCTTCAGCATCAGGTGATTACGCAGGCAGGAAGCGGGAACCGCTGCCTGACCGTACGGCGGGTAGTCGTTCAGCATTTCCTTGTTCTTGGTCATGTACTCTTCGCCGTAGGCGTTGACTGCCTTGGCCTTGAACAACAGGAACCATGCGCCAACCGGGCCATAGCCGTCCTTGAAGCGGGCGGGCACGAAACGGTTTTCCATCATGGTCAACTCGGCACCGGCTTCTGCAGCCATGGCGTAGGTCGAACCAGCATTCCACACCGGATACCAGGCACGGCCCGTACCCTCGCCAACCGAGCGCGGACGGAACAGGTTCACACAACCGCCGGCAGCCAGCAGGATCGACTTGGCCTTGTAGACGTAAATCTTGTTCTCGCGCACCGAGAAACCAACCGCGCCTGCAATACGCGACGGATCGTTCTTGTCATTTACCAGCTTGACGATGAATACGCGTTCCTGGATACGATCGAGGCCAAGCGCCTTCTTGGCAGCTTCGGCGACGATCCACTTGTAGGATTCGCCATTGATCATGATCTGCCACTTGCCCGAACGGACCGGCTTGCCGCCATCCTTGAGCGCTGGCAGGCCTTCCTTCTCCGACTCTGCACCGTCGTGACGGACGCCATCGGCGTCGGTCTTCCAGATCGGCAGGNCCCATTCTTCGAACAGGTGCACGGAATCATCGACGTTCCGGCCGACGTCATAGGCCAGGTCATCACGGGTGATACCCATCAGGTCATTGGATACCATGCGCGCGTAGTCGGCCGGATCCTGTTCCGGGCCGATGTAGGTGTTGATCGCGGAGAGACCCTGTGCCACGGCGCCGGAGCGATCCACGGCAGCCTTGTCGACCATCTTGATCTTCAGTTCGGTGCCGGTCTCGGCCTTGACGGCCTCCGCCCAGCGCATCATTTCGTATGCCGCGCCGCAGCAGGCCATGCCGCCGCCGATCAGCAGAATGTCCAGTTCCTCTTGGACGATTTCCGGTGCTTCAAATGTTCCAGCCATTTTCAGTTCCTCGATATATAAATTATTTACGGATCAATTCGGCAGGGTTGCCGGCACGATAGCCACCCATCACGGCGCGGGTGTAAACACCAGGCGCGGAGAGTTCGGCCATTTTCGGCATCGGCTTGCCGCCGTACGGGTCGATGGAGCCCTCTGCCGTGGTACGGATCGGGAACTTGAAACGCTTCAGGGTGCCATTACGGAACTTGATGGTCCACATGATGGAGTCGGTACCGCGCAGAGGCTGCACGGAACCACCTAGCGGCACGATGTCCGCATAGTGGCGGCATTCGATAGCGCCCTGCGGACAGATCTTGACGCAGGAATAACATTCCCAGCATTGCTCCGGCTCTTGATTGAAAGCTTTCATGGCATGGCCGGTTTCGGAACCGTCCTTGTCGAGCTTCATCAGGTTGTGCGGGCAGATATACATGCAGGCTGTCTTGTCCTGCCCCTTGCAGCCATCGCACTTCTCGGTACGAACAAAGGTTGGCATAGTTTTCTACTCCTTGGTTGCGATTCACTTCAAAAAAACTACTGTGGGCCGCTCGCTGCAAAAAGGCAACGAGCGACATTCGACTTCATTGGTAAAACTATTTTGCGGAATGACCCTTCAATTCCACCTTGACGTTCTCTTCCGCGCTCAGGCCGGCGTAGTACTTCTGCAGCACCTTGGCCACTTCGGGGCGACTGAACTCCACCGGCAGATCCTGGCCCTCGGAAAGCATCGAACGCACCTTGGTGCCTGACAACAGGATGCGGTCATCCTTGGTGTGCGGACAGGTACGCTGGGAAGCCATGCCGCCGCACTTGTTGCACCAGAAAGTCCAGTCAATGTTCATGTTCTGGGTTTCGAGCGAACCGGCGGGAATTTCGTCGAAGATCTTTTGCGCGTCAAACGGGCCGTAGTAGTCGCCTACGCCAGCATGGTCGCGGCCGACGATCAGGTGCGAACAGCCATAGTTCTGGCGGAACAGCGCATGCAACAGTGCTTCGCGCGGACCGGCATAGCGCATGTCGAGCGGATAACCGGCCTGAATCACGGTATTCGGGGCAAAATAGTTGTCGACCAGCACGCTGATGGCTTCCGAACGCACTTCAGCAGGGATGTCACCCGGCTTGAGCGCGCCCAGCAACGAGTGAACCAGCACGCCATCCATGGTTTCGATGGCGATCTTGGCGAGGTACTCGTGCGAACGGTGCATCGGGTTGCGGGTCTGGAACGCCGCAATACGCTTCCAGCCCAGCTTCTCGAACATGGCACGGGTCTCGGCCGGCGTCATGAACTGGTCGCCGTACTTTTCCTTGAAGTCACCCGTTGACAGCACCTTGACCGGACCGGCCAGGTTGTATTTCCCCTGAGCCATGACCATCTTGACACCCGGATGATCCATGTCGGTGGTCTTGTAGACCTGCATGCACTCGTGCGCCTTGTCGATGCCATACTTCTCGGTCACCGTCATGGTGGCCATGATTTCACCGGTTTCCCCATCCACCAGGGCGATATCGCTACCGGCCTTGACGCTCTCATCGTCGGTCGACAAGGTAACCGGGATAGGCCAGAACAGGCCGTTGGCCATCTTCATGCCGTCGCAAACACCCTGCCAATCGGAATGCGTCATGAAGCCGGTAAGCGGTGTAAAACCACCGATGCCCATCATGATGACGTCGCCGTTTTCGCGCGAACTAAGCTTGACCTTGGGCAGGGACTGGGCTCTTGCCAGTTCATTCTTCAGCGCCTGACCTTCAAGCAACAAAGGCCGCAGATTACCGCCACCATGCGGATTGACCAACGCCATGCCGTCTCCTCCTTAAGAAATAGTTAATATTTGAATGTGGGAGGCTAACAATATTCCCCGTCGGTTTCAAGACCGAAATGCAACAAGTACTGAAAAAAATTGAACGGAAATCAGGCTCTCCCGGTCGACGGCCAAATATGGTCAAAATGGGTGAGTGTGACGGCCCAAATTGCATTGCGGAACTTTGCGCTTCGTAGCCTTCCACTGATGTTGTCACACGACAATATCGCCAAGGCAGCCATCTGCTCGCCAATGCCTGCAAGCACGGATGCCCATCCTGTCCCTGTTGACGACCAAGAACCAGAAGAGTAGTTTCTTCCCATGGGCATTCTGGTTTTGGGGATAGGCAATACGTTGCTCACGGACGAGGGGGTTGGCGTTCACATTGTGCACGCCCTTTTGAATCCACCGAACTGTCCGCGCGAAAATGTTGAATACATGGATGGGGGTACCTTGTCTTTTACCTTGGCCGGTCCGATACAGTCTGCGGACGCGCTTATCGTGATCGATGCCGCTCAGCTTGACGCCCGGCCCGGAACGCTTCAGGTTTTTGCCGGCGAAGATATGGATCGTTTTCTGTTCTCGAACCGAAAATCAAGCGTCCACGAAGTCGGCCTGACCGACTTGAGAGCGATTGCGGTACTCGCAGGTCATTGGCCCGAGCGACGCGCGCTGATCGGTATTCAGCCGCAAAAACTGGATTGGGGCGAGTATCCGACCGATGAAGTATCAGCGGCAATTCCCGTAGCATGCAAGGAAGTCAACACCTTGATCGACGGCTGGCAAAATGGCGCTTGAAGATATCTCTGTGGTCATTGCATCAGGTGCTGACCAACTCACCGGCAACGCGACCGCCGTGCTGCATGAAGTGGCAGAAATGCTTGTCGCGCTTGCCGACCGAGGCGAAAGCGGCATCATCGACCTGGGTGGAATGCCGCTCAGTGGCGCCGACAAGGACTGGCTGACGGAGCGGCTGGGAAGGGGCGAGATCGAGATGTCCCTTGATCTGGACGGCACGAGCGAAGTGCGGGAAACAGCTTTTCACGGTGTATGGTGGCTCGTTCACAACAACGGGAAGGGTGTGCGCACCGGTGAATTCATCGAAGTCAGCCGGGTGCCTGGACTGGTTCCGGCGCATCCGGAAGACATTCGAGAGGCGGCTGAAAAGCTTGGCTTCTTGATCAACGATTCTTGAAGCAGCAAAACGTGGAATTCCTGGCGCCTGTATAAAATCGAAAAGGGGGCAATGGCATCATGCGACACGACAATGGGATACTGATGGCGGGCTTGGCGCAACATGGCGTCTCCCGGCGGTCTTTCATGAAATTCTGCGCCACATTGGCGTCGGTGATGGCCCTGCCTCCAGCAGCGGGACTTGCGATGGCCGAGGCAATGGCTGCCGCCCGCAGACCGTCGGTCATCTGGCTACCGTTTCAGGAATGCACCGGCTGCACCGAGTCAATCACCCGATCACACTCACCGACCATCGAGAGTCTGATCTTCAACGTAATTTCGCTCGATTACCAGGAAACACTGATGGCCGCGGCCGGACATCAGGCAGAAGAAGCGCTGCAACAGGCAATCAAGGACAATTTCGGAAAGTATCTGCTTATCGTCGACGGCTCGGTCCCTCTCGGACAGGACGGTGCTTACTCGACTATTGGCGGCAGGTCCAACCTCGATACCTTGAAAGAAGTTGCCAAGGGCGCGGCAGCCATCGTCGCAATGGGTTCCTGTGCCGCCTACGGCGGGATTCCGAAAGCCAATCCGAACCCCACTGGCGCTGTCTCCGTGTCGGATGTCATCAAGGACAAACCGATCGTGAATGTGCCGGGGTGCCCACCGATCCCCGTGGTCATGACCGGTGTCCTGGCACACTACCTGACATTCGGCAGCCTGCCTGAGTTGGACAATCTGGGACGCCCGAAGGCCTTCTACGGCGAAACCATTCATGATCGTTGCTACCGTCGGGCATTTTACGACCAAGGCAAGTTTGCCAAGACTTTCGACGACGAAGGTGCCCGTAACGGGTGGTGCCTGTTCGAGCTGGGTTGTAAGGGGCCAGTGACCCACAACGCGTGTGCCACGACCAAATGGAACGGCGGCACCTCTTGGCCAGTCGAGTCCGGGCATGGCTGCCTGGGCTGCTCCGAGCCTGATTTCTGGGATGCCGGAAGCTTCTACAAGGCGCTTTCGATGCCGGCGAGCCCGCTCAAGACAGTTGGCGTTGCCGCAGCGGCCGGTGCCGCTGTCGGCGTTGCGATCAGTTTTGCCAACCGGGCGAAAAAGGGGGCTGCCAAGGCTGCGCACGAAACCACCACCCTGCCTGACCTGGAGAAATGATCATGAACGAAATGCAATTTCTGACTTGGGTGCGTGGACCAGGGCTCAATCTGGCCATCAGCATCTTCCTGCTGGGTGTATTTGTGCGGCTCTTCGAAATTTATAGCTTGGGTCGCAAGAAGGATTTGTCCGAAGCACGAAATGTTGCAGGCGCTTCCGGGATAAATACGGTTTTCCGCCGCTCGCTTCCCGCCGATGGCATGCTGAAGAATTCGCCGATAACCTATATCGGTGGTTACATCTTTCACATTGGCCTGGCCATCATTGTTTTTCTCTTCGTGCCGCACATCAAGTTCTTCCAAGGCCTGACAGGCCTTTCCTGGCCCGGACTTCCATCACAACTGGTCGACTTTGCGACCATACTAACCATCGTGGCGATGCTGGTAATTCTGTTTGATCGCATTACCAAGCCGGTCAAGCGCTACTTGAGCACCTTCCAGGACTGGTTTACCTGGGCGCTGACCTTCCTGCCTGTCCTCACCGGCTGGATGGCCGTGCGCCACTTGTTGCTCCCTTACACAACCATGTTGGCGGTACATATCCTGATGGTGGAGCTGTTGCTGGTGTTCCTGCCTTTTACCAAGCTGTTCCATGCCTTTACCGTCTTCGGGTCACGTTGGTACAACGGCGCGGTCAACGGCCATAAAGGAGTTGCGGTATGAGCGCCTCTCTCGAAAAAGGGGTTCGGGTACTGAAAGAAGTCATCGACGCCCCGATCGCCAGTTATTTCAGCAGTTGCGTGCATTGCGGACTATGTGCCGAGGCTTGCCTTTTCTACACCGAAACAGGCGACCCGAAGTACACACCGATCCACAAGCTTGAACCCATGCGCCGGCTTTATGAGCAGGAATACACCGTTCTCGGCCGCCTGAAAAAATTGATCGGCCTGTCCAAGGCGGTAACCGATGCGGAACTTGCCCAATGGCAGGAACTGGTCTACAACAGTTGCACGTTGTGTGGCCGCTGCTCAGCGGTCTGTCCGGTGGGAAATGACATTGTTTACATGGTCCGCAAGTTCCGTGAAGGCATGTCGGCCTCGGGTAATGCACCGGAAGGAATCAAAGGGGCCGCCAATCGAACCATCACGATCGGCAGCCCGATGGGCGTCAAGTTGCCTGCCGTAAAGGCACAGATGCGGCACGTTCAAGAGGATTACGGTCTCCCGATTCCGCTGGATGTGGAAGGCGCCGAGTATCTGGTGATGCTCTCTTCCATGGAAATCATCAACTTTCCGGAATATCTTGGCGCCATCGCCAAGATCATGCATCAAGCCGGCAAGACCTGGACACTTTGTTCGACAGCCTTCGAAGCGACCAATGCCGGCATGCAGATTGGAAACTCCGATCTCGCCCGCGTCATTGTTTCGCGTATTGTCGAAGGTGCCGAGAAGCTCAAGGTCAAGACGGTCATCAGTCCGGAGTGCGGACACGCATATACCGCCTTGCGCTGGGAAGGCGCCAATCTTGTGGGCCGTCCTTTCAGCTTCCATGTAAAACACATTATTGAGGTGCTCGGCGAGTTCCAGGAACAGGGCTTGCTCAAGACCGATGGGTTCGAGACCGACCGCCTGACCTTCCACGACCCCTGCCAACTGGCACGTCGCGGCGGCGTGATCAAGCAACAGCGCAGCCTGATGAATATGGTCGCCAAGAACTTTGTCGAGATGCCCGACGCCGGATTCATGAACTGGTGCTGCGGCGGTGGCGGCGGTGCATCAGCCATCGAGGAAGGCGAGGAATTGCGTCTTGAGGCATTCAAGAAGAAGAAATCACAACTGGACACCGTCAAGCCTGACCGCCTCGTGACAGCTTGCGCCAATTGCCGGATCGTCCTCGAGGAGGGACTGGAACATTATCGGATGGATATTCCGGTCGTCGGTTTGACTGAAATGATTGCCGAACACATTCCGACTGCCGCCGCCACCGAGCCAAAAGGAACTTGATGCCATGGCAACTACAAACGACAAGGAATTCAGGGAAAAACTGGCGGCGTTGAGTATCAGCCAGCAACGTCAGGTAGCCGCACTTTTTGTGCAACGGGTGTTTGCATTTTCCAATGATGTGCGGATCAAGGCCGCCCTGGATATGGCAATGCGTGCAGACATTTCCGATGCAGAACTGGCCGTCGTGTCACAAGCAGCCAATGCCGCACGGGTAGAAAGTTACACTCAGTGCGGCAAGGAAACCGACTGGAACACGCAGGCAGGCCTCTTCGTTGCCAAGGCGGCGGTCAGTTGCGTCGCCCCTGTTGCAGAGGGGAAAAACCTGGCGTGGGATGCGGCAATGCAGGTGCGTGTCGCGCGTACCTGCGAGGCTGCATCAGGCGATGTCACCGATCACAAGGAAGCCGAGGCGCAATATGCCATCCTCGATGACTTCTTGAGCAAGTAAGGAACCATGCCATGAGTACTTCACAACGCATTGTCGTTGATCCTATTACCCGCATCGAAGGCCATTTGCGCATCGAGGCTGAAACCGATGCCAGCGGAAAAATCGCCAAAGCCTATTCGGCAGGTACCATGGTGCGCGGCATCGAGATCATTCTGCGTGGACGCGACCCCAGGGATGCATGGGCTTTTGCCCAGCGCATCTGCGGTGTGTGCACACTGGTTCACGGCATCGCGTCCGTCCGTTCAGTCGAGGATGCACTGCACCGAGCCATCCCGAGTTACAGCATTCCGCGCAACGCCGAGTTGATTCGTAACCTGATGATCGCCGCACAGTTTGTGCATGATCACGTAATGCATTTCTATCATCTGCACGCCTTCGATTGGGTGGACGTTGTTTCAGCGCTAAAAGCAGATCCCAAGGCGACCTCGGCCTTGGCGCAAAGCATCTCCAGCTACTCAAAGTCTTCTCCAGGTTATTTCGCCGAGGTTCAAAAGCGCGTAAAAACTTTCGTCGAACAGGGACAACTAGGCATCTTTGGCAACGCTTATTGGGGTCACGCTGCTTACAAGCTGCCGCCCGAGGCAAACCTGATGGCCGTAGCGCACTATCTTGAGGCATTGGCGTGGCAGCGCGATGTTGTGAAGCTACATGCCATCTTTGGCGGCAAGAACCCTCACCCAAACTTTGTCGTCGGCGGCGTACCGTCGGCGATTTCCGTACATACTACCGGCAGCCCGGGCCAGAACCGGGGAAGCCAGGATGCCACAGCCGTAAACATGGTCGGGTTGCAGACCGTGCAGAACGTCATCAATCAGATGCGCGAATTTGTCGATCAGGTCTATGTTCCAGACACCCTTGCGATTGCCGGGTTCTACAAGGACTGGGGCGGACGCGGGGAAGGCTTGGGCAACTTCATGTCTTTCGGAGATCTGCCCTTGAAGGGATTCTGGGACACCGACTCCTATCTCGTTCCGCGTGGCGTCATTCTCAATCGAGACTTGTCCGTCATTCACCCGATCGATCTTGATGCGGATAACGAGATTCAGGAATTCATCGGCCACTCCTGGTACAAATACAGCCAGGGCGATGATAAGGGCTTGCATCCATTCAAGGGGGAAACCGAGCTCAACTACACTGGCCCCAAGCCGCCCTACGAGCATCTTGATGTCGAGAATAAATATTCCTGGCTCAAGTCGCCCCGCTGGAAGGGAAAGCCGATGGAAGTGGGCCCCCTTGCCCGGGTATTGATGATGTACGCCAAAGGGCACGACCAAACGAAGGAACTGGTGAACTCGACGCTCAAGACTTTGGATGTACCGGTCACCGCCCTTTTCTCAACGCTGGGGCGCACGGCAGCTCGCACACTCGAATCGAAGATTCTTGCCGATTCCATGCAAGGCATGTTCGACACCCTGATGGCCAACATCAAGGCGGGCGACGTCCGGACTTTCAACGATCAGTATTGGGAGCCGTCCACTTGGCCAAAATCCATGCATGGGGTCGGTCTCATGGAGGCGCCGCGCGGCGGATTGTCACACTGGATTGTCATTGACGATGGTCGGATCAGCAACTACCAGGCTGTGGTTCCAAGCACCTGGAACGCCGGGCCGCGCGATCTGCAGGGACAACCGGGGGCATATGAAGCCGCTCTGCAGGACAATCATGTGCTGGCTGATCCAAAGCAGCCCATCGAAATCCTGCGAACCATTCACTCTTTCGATCCTTGCATCGCATGTGCGGTTCACGTTACCGACCCCGCGGGGGCCGAGCTCGTTCAAGTCAATGTCAATTAGGGGATCTGCAGCACGATCGGTAAAACCCTGACTTGTACGTTTGCCTGCCCAGGTCAGGCATCGAAAGACAAAGAGCCCTGGCGGGAATTCCTCGCCAGGGCTCTTTGAGTTTTCGGATTTCTTTCCGCAGACTGCTCGGGGTTTACTTTAGCTTGTCGATACCAAGCATCCTGAGTGCGCTACCCTCGTAGAACGGTTCGGAAGTCCCCTTCTTCATTTTGCGTATGAAGTACTTTTCGAATCCGATCTTGGCCAAGTGGACCCACTTACCTTGGGCAAACCAATTCACATTGCGTGGCGGGATCTGCGGTATTGCAACAAAAGCAACGCCGCCATCACCGAAGTCTGCCAAACATATGGCATTCCAGGTCGCCTCACGATTCGCGACGTGCCCCTCGATATCCGCGTGGATATTGTGTACCGTGGCCGTTACCATGGACTCGATCATGTAACCGGTCTTTGGCGTTCCAACCGGGATCGGTGTCGGCTCGACAGGCGGGATGGCGACACAGACGCCGACTGCGAAAATATTTTTGTATTTCTGATTACGCTGGTGCTTGTCTACCGTAATAAAGCCGCGTGGATTGGTCAGTCCTTCGATACCGAATACCGCATCCACGCCTTTGAAGGCGGGCAGCATCATGCTGTAAGTGAACGGCAGTTCATGTTGTTTCTTCTCGACGCCCATGTCGTCGTGCTCGGTGACATACATTTTTCCGGCTTCGACTTTGGTAACCTTGGCATTGCAAATCCACTTGATGTGCTTGTCGCGCATGCCTGACTCGAGAATACCCTTGGAGTCGCCGACACCGCCCAAGCCGAGATGGCCGATATACGGCTCGGACGTGACGAAAGTAATCGGCACCTTGTTGCGAATCTTGCGCCGACGTAGGTCAGTCTCCATGATAAATGCGTACTCATAGGCTGGACCGAAGCAGGAAGCACCCTGTACCGCGCCGACGACAATCGGGCCTGGATTGGCACAGAATTGATCCCAATCGCCATGCGATTTCATCGCGTGATCGACGTGGCAAACCGAGTGCGTATGCCCACCGTGCGGGCCGAGTCCCTCGATTTCATCAAAGGCAAGCTTGGGACCTGTAGCGATTACCAGATAATCGTATGCGACGGTCTTGCCGTCATTGAGTTCAAGCTGGTTCTGGTCGGGATGGACACGCTTCACACCCGTCGAAATGAAGTCGATACCCTTGCGTTCCAGATATTTGCGGACCGGCAACTCAACCTGCCCCCGGTCACGCCATTTAACGGCAACCCAGGGATTGGAAGGAACAAACTGGAAGTTCTCGCTATCAGATACGACGGTTACCTTGTGTTTCTTGTCCAGCTTGTCCCGCATTTCATAAGCTGCCGGCATTCCGCCGATTCCAGCCCCCATGATTACGATGTGCGCCATGTCTGCTCCTTCTGGATTTATTGGATAACACTGCTCCCTCGATGCACGAAGACCATGCTGCCAAGCGTGCCTCCCCGAGTTGATCCATTAGACACAATCGCTCCCATGGGTGTCAACGATCATGTCAGGGTGAGGATGTTGCCGTCCGAGCGAGCAACACAAATGCTTTGACGCAACGCTTTTCGCAGCCGATGAAGCAAGGACGAACATCTGTCGGCCCCAACCTGCATTCAGGAGCTAAAGGTCAGTAGACCGCAGCCATAAGGAACAGGATACCTGTTTCCTATTGTGAGCCTCAAGAACGC
>WSSedA1B2DRAFT_1000255_pt1 | contig 11313 bp, 11 predicted proteins | sample WetSurSiteA1Bulk_FD_9465 | JGI IMG/M metagenome (IMG submission 9465) | reverse complement strand
ACAACAACCGGGGCAAAGGAGAGGATCGGCCAGGTCTTTTATCTCATGGGGAAAAAGCAGATATCAGCCCAGACAATCGGACCCGGAGAAATAGGAGTTGTTGCAAAGCTCAAGGAGACAGTTACAGGCGATACGCTGTCTGACGATTCGCACCCTATTGTCTTTAAAAAATTGAAATTTGCCGATCCGATTATTTCGTATGCAATAGCCTCAAAGAATAAAGGAGATGAAGATAAGGTCGGCACAGGACTGCACAGGATCCTTGAAGAGGACCCTACACTTAAGTTCCAGAGAGACGAAGAGACAAAGGAGATGCTCCTCTCCGGCATGGGGCAGGTGCATCTCGAGGTTACTCTTGAACGGCTGAAACGGAAGTTCGGAGTTGAGGTGCTCATGAAAACACCCAAAGTGCCTTACAGAGAAACGATTAAAGTAGCTGCAAAGGCTCAGGGTAAATACAAGAAACAATCCGGTGGCCGCGGGCAATACGGTGATTGCTCGTTAGCAATAGAGCCGCTTCCAAGAGGCGGGGGATATGAATTTGCCGATAAAATAGTCGGGGGCGTCATTCCCCAGCAGTACAGGCCAGCTGTTGAAAAAGGTGTTATTGAGACCATGAAAGAGGGAGTTATTGCCGGATATCCTCTGGTTGATATTAAGATTTCCTTGTTCGACGGCTCCTACCACACAGTAGACTCTTCTGAAATGGCGTTCAAGATCGCTGGGTCTATGGCATTAAGAAAGGCTGTACAGGATGCGAAACCTATACTGCTTGAACCAATCATGAAGATAGAGGTCATAACCCCTGATGAAACCCTTGGCGCTGTAATTGGAGATCTGAATTCAAAGAGAGGCAGAGTTCAGGGAGTTGAGCCGCAGGCAGGAGGCAACCAGAAGATAAACGCACAAGTGCCCATGTCTGAAATGCTGACCTATGCAAACCAGTTAACCAGTCTGACTTCAGGCAGAGGAATGTACTCAATGGAATTTTCCCATTATGAGGAATTGCCCAGCCATTTAACACAGAAGATCATAGCTGAACGGGAAGCACAGAAAAAGGATAAGGCAGAAGAAAAATAACAGAATGACAAAAGACTATAAGGACACACTGAATCTTCCGCAGACAGACTTCCCCATGAAGGCTAACCTTACGCAAAAAGAGCCTTTAACCCTGAGTTTCTGGGAAGAGAATAAAATATACCGGAGGATTCAGGAGAAGAATAGAAACAATAAACATTATATCCTTCATGACGGACCTCCTTATGCGAATGGTCACATCCACATCGGTCATGCCCTGAACAAGATACTCAAGGATATAATTGTCAAATACAAATCCATGAAAGGCTTTTATTCACCATATGTCCCTGGCTGGGACTGTCACGGCCTGCCGATCGAACTTCAGGTAGATAAAAACCTCGGGGATAGGAAAGATAAGCTCGTTATCCTTGAAAAGAGAAGGCTCTGCAAGGAATATGCATCCCAATTCGTCGGAATCCAGAGAGACGAGTTTATAAGGCTCGGCGTATTCGGGGACTGGCAAAATCCTTATCTGACCATGTCAAATACATATGAGGCAACGATTGTCAGGGAATTCTGCAAATTTGTAGAATCCGGGGCTGTTTATAAAGGTAAGAAACCTGTCCACTGGTGCCCTTCGTGTGTCACAGCCCTTGCCGAGGCAGAGGTCGAATATGCGAATAAAGAATCTCCTTCCATATTCGTTAAATTTGCAATTGATGACGAAAATTTAGACAGATATCTCCCCCAACTAAAAGGGAAGAGTGTTTTTGTAATCATATGGACAACAACTCCATGGACACTGCCTGCGAACCTGGCTATAGCTTTTCATCCTGATTTTGATTATGTCGCTCTTGAGCAGGGCGATGAGGTTTATATTCTGGCTGAAGGCAGGATCGAGGCACTGAGAGAAAAAATAGGGCTGCAAGGGAATGTCATATATAAAAAACAGGGCAAGGAGCTTGAGGGCATGCAGGCGCTCCATCCTTTTATTCAAAGAAAATCAATCGCAGTTCCGGGAAATTTTGTATCCCTCGAAGAAGGAACCGGCGTTGTGCATATCGCGCCCGGACATGGAGAGGATGACTACGAAACAGGCCTGAAATACGGACTTGATATTTATGCACCTGTTGATAAATATGGGAAGTTCAGGTTTCCACAAACTGAAAAGGATTCTCCCTTGCAGGGAAAGTTCGTATTCAAGGCAAATACAGAGATCATAGATATCCTCAAGAACAGAAACAGGCTCATAAAAGAAGAGTCTGTCACTCATTCCTATCCTCATTGCTGGAGGTGCAAGAAACCTGTTATCTTCCGCGCGACTGAACAGTGGTTTATCTCCATGGGTAAAAACAGGCTGAGAGAACAATCACTCTCAGAGATTGAACGCGCTCATTGGATCCCTAAATGGGGCAGGGAAAGGATTCATGGTATGGTTACCGGCAGACCTGACTGGTGCATATCAAGACAGAGGGCCTGGGGCGTTCCGATCACTATTCTGAAATGTGAAGGCTGCGAAGAGTTTGTGACAAATTCCGGAGTCTTATCCAATATCGTCAAGCTTGTTGAACAGCACAGCGCGGATATATGGTTTATCAAGGAACCCAGGGAATTGCTGCCTCCTGGTTTCAAATGTAAAAAATGCGGCGGCGCCTCTTTCACAAAAGAAATGGATATCCTCGATGTATGGTTCGATTCAGGAGTCAGCCACGCTGCTGTAATGGAGACAGATGAGAGACTTTCCTGGCCTGCTGACATGTATCTTGAGGGAAGTGACCAGCACAGGGGATGGTTCCAGAGTTCGCTCCTTGCATCTGTTGGCACGAGAGGAAAAGCTCCATACAGAACAGTGCTTACACACGGCTTTACTGTGGACGGCCAGGGCAAGAAGATGTCCAAATCCCTCGGAAATGTTGTTGCACCGCAGGAGGTCATAAAGGGCAACGGCGCAGAGATATTGAGGTTATGGGTATCGGCAGAGGATTACAGGGATGATGTCAGGATCTCAAAAGAGATACTCGACCGGCTTACAGAAGCATACAGGAAGATAAGGAACACATGCAGGTTTCTGTTAGGAAACATATCTGATTTCGATAACATGGATTACAGCAGACATCTTCTTGAAATAGACAGATGGGCGATGAGCAGACTGCAGACATTCACCGGAAAAGTTACTGCAGCCTATGATAATTTCGATTTCCATGAAGTCTTTCACTGCATCTACCGTTTCTGTGTCATAGATATGAGTTCTTTCTATCTTGATGTCTTAAAAGACAGGTTGTATACATCCGGATCAGATTCAGGGGAGAGGCGCGCAGCCCAGTGGGTTCTGCATCAGGTGCTTTCGACAATGACCCGTCTTATGGCGCCAATACTCTCATTCACTGCCGAGGAGGTCTGGCAAAGTCTAAAGCAAAGAGCAATAGATTTGGAAGATTCAGTATTCCTTGCTTCATTCCCTGAAGTTGATGCGCAGTATTATGATCAGAAACTTGAGGAAAAGTGGGATGCTCTATTTCTTCTGCGAAGTGAAGTAAATAAGGCCCTTGAAATAAAAAGGGCTGAGAAGTTCCTCGGGAATTCCCTCGAGGCAAAGATAGTACTGTATCTTCCCGACAAATACAAGATGCTTGTTTCAGAAAACAGGGAGTTTCTGCCGACCTTCTTTATCGTTTCCGCAGCAGAGCTTGCGGACATGGGTTTTGACGACTCATATAAAAGCACTGAAATAGAGGGGCTTGAGGTCAGCGTTGAAAGGGCTATAGGTTCAAAATGCCAGAGATGCTGGAACTGGAGTGAAGCCGTCGGAACTTTTACAGATGCACCTGATATATGCGACCGGTGTCATAAGGTTATTTCAAGCAGATAATGAAACGGGCGACCTATGTTTTATTGATAGTGTTAACTATCATTGCTCTGGATCAGATAACGAAATATCTGATTATCATTCGTTTATCACCCTTTGATTCTATAGAAATATTCTCTTTCCTCCATATAGTCAGCTTAAGGAACACGGGCGCAGCCTTCGGAATATTTAAAAGCCTTGGCAGCAGTTTCTTTATTATAGTATCTGTATTTGCCATAATCTTTGTTGTAAATCTGCTGATAAAAAGAATCTATAATACGCTCGGCCTTTCGCTTGTGCTGGGTGGAGCTATAGGGAATCTTACCGACAGGATATTTTACGGAAACGTAGTTGATTTCGTAGACTTTTCAATCGGGAATTTCCACTGGCCTGCATTCAATGTAGCTGACTCATCACTGACAATCGGCATCATTATCATCCTGCTTGCTTCCCTTTTCAAGAAATAATTATTCGTCAGTTTTTTATAATATAACTACGGGAGAGCGTTAGTGGATTAAAGAAAGGCATGTTTTCATACATGCCTTTCCCTCCACAAACTGAGTCCTAACGCTCACCTTATATCAGATTTTCCTTGAGATTTTTGGTGTTGTGATTCCCCATGGTGTTGCTGGCCCCGAGGTTGAGAATGCTGTTGTTGGGGTTGCTGTTTTTGCTTTTGTTTTTGTGGTTGAACTTGATGTTTCTGAACCTGGGGTTTTCTTTGTTGCTCTTGTGTCCATTGCTGATGTCGCTGAACATCGGGCCTCTGTTGATACTGCTCTTGCCTTTGATGTCTTAGTTCCTGTCTCTGGGGTTGCGGTCGAGGTTGATATCTATGGACACCCCAGTTTCCTTGCCTTTCCCAATATCGATTATTATTCCAGCTCTTCCAGTTCTGTTGAAGTCGTCGGTTAGGAATCCGTTCATAGTTCCACTGGTGTCCATGCCAACTATGGTCTCTGTAGTATCCTCTCCAACCTGGGTCTATATCAAAATAAAAACTTGGAACATTGTTATAATAAGCCCAACCCCGGTTATAATACTGTGAGCGATACCAACGACCTTCCCATGGACGCCACCACCAACCATTCCAGAAAAATATGTCTGCATAATATATATCAGGAACAACGTACACATAGTTCGTATCAGGCAACACTACCACATCCGGAGGTGCCTCAAATACGATTGGTGGTGGCAGAGCAATTCCGATACTTATATCTACACCTGCCATTGTTGGAATAGGAACGATAATTGCCAAGGCCAAAAGAATTGTCCCAAAAAGTAACTTTTTCATATAGCGCCTCCTTCAATTAGACTTTATAAAGAGTATATCAATAATTTATGAAGAAGCAATGAATAAAATATGAAGATATTAAGAATTATCGATTATTGGTTATATTCAGGATAATTGTACCTGGTATCAGAGGCTTTTCTTAGGTTAAGATTACTTCTGGATTACCTGAATAAGAAACATGATATTTAAGAAAGAAACTGCAGCGGCGACAATCCATAGAAGCATTTTGTGGCTTTTATAATTGGCAAATTTACCCATGACTGCTGAAGACGATGTGAGAAATATAAGCGCAAAAATTGTCCAGGGAAGCTGGATGCTCAAGGCTATCTGGCTCCAGATAAGTCCCTGAAAAGGGTCTCCGATGAAAAAAACAAGAAGCAGCCCGCCCAGAACTGTTATTATTATGCCTGTTCGTGAATGATTATCAGCTATGTCAAAAGGCTCCTGAAAGGTCCCTGCAAAAATGCTCCCTCCGGCCATCGCTGCTGTAACCGAAGAGGAGAAACCTGCAAAAATCAGTGCAATGGCAAAAATAATTGCAGCAGCCTCGCCTGCAAGCGGCCTTAAGGTAGCCTGAGCCTGCGAAAGTTCTGTAACAACTATCCCTTGAGAATGAAAAACCGATGCAGCTACAAGTATTATAGCGCTGTTGATAGCCCATCCCACGACCATGGCTATTAGAGTATCGGCAAACTCGAACCTCAGCTGTTTCTTTATCACCTCATCTCCTTCGAGATTCCACTGGCGGCTCTGAATGACCTCGGAATGCAAAAATATATTATGGGGCATGACCACGGCTCCGAGAACACTCATGATGACGGGCAGAGAGCCGTATGGCGCAGAAGGAACAATCCAGCCCTGAAAGGCGTCTTTCCATTGAAGTTTTACAAGAAGCAGCTCAACAATGAATGAGAGGCCTATGAGAGATATAAAACCTATTATCCACTTTTCGAGCTTTTTGTAACTGTGTGAAAAAAGCATCCATATAGTCACGATGGCTGAAAGTATCGCTCCTATTGCAAGTGGCAAACCAAACAGCATCTGCAACCCGATAGCTGCTCCCAGTATCTCTGCAAAGGCTGTGGAAATACTGGCAAGAACTGCGCTGAACAGGAATATCCTGCTGACCCGTCTTCTGAAATATTTTGTGGAAGCCTCGGAGAGGCAGAGTCCAGTTGCAATCCCGAGATGTGCGGCATTATGTTGAAGAATTATTAACATGATGGTAGAGAGGGTGACCATCCAGAGGAGGCTGTATCCGTATTGGGACCCTGCCGCCACATTGGCTGCCCAGTTGCCAGGATCTATGAACCCGACAGTGACAAGAAATCCAGGGCCTATGTATTTAAGGACTTCAAGAGCTCCCAGACGGGGAGTATGTTGTCCAAAATGCTTTTTCCAAAACATTAATTCTAATCCTTTTTATAATTCTATCTCATTTTCACTCTCAGGTCATCACTTTTCAGAGATATCATCTCACGGTTGTACGTTCACCGGCTGTGTTATTATATTTAAATGTATCCAGTGCTTTTAAGATTCGGACCGCTGACAATTCACACCTACGGGTTCCTTTTGGCTCTTGGATTCCTGATAGGAATGGGCCTTGCCCTCAGGCAGGCGAAGAAGGAAGGGATACCATCTGATAAGATCCTGGATCTCGGCTTTTATATACTCCTTGCTGCTATTGTAGGGTCACGGTTGTTCTTCATTCTCATTAATCTTAGCCATTACATACAAAATCCTCTGGACATCTTCAAGATATGGGAAGGCGGCCTTGTCTTTTACGGAGGCGTAATCCTTGCTGTGCCGACTGTTATCTGGTATGTAAAGAAAAACAGCCTTGATATATGGAATACAGCAGATATATTCTCACCCTCAATTGCTGTTGGACATGCGTTTGGAAGACTCGGTTGTTTTGCAGCAGGCTGCTGCTACGGAAAAACTGCTGAATCTCTGCCGTGGGGTGTCATATTTACCGACCCGGAATGCCTTGCTCCAACAAATGTATTGCTCCATCCGACTCAACTCTATGAGTCTGCCGGTGAGTTCATTAATTTTTTGTTGCTTGTAGCCATCAGAAAGAATAAATCTTTCAATGGCCAGATCTTCATGACATACCTGCTTCTCTATTCGGTCCTGAGATTTATCATTGAGATTTTCAGGGGAGATGCAGCAAGAGGTTTTCTGATACCCGGCATTTCTGTATCCCAGGGAATCAGTATCCTGATGTTTATGGTCGGGGCCACTGGACTGATTGTTCTTAAACGCAGGGGACACAATAATCAGAGCAGCAGGTAGGCCTTTGGATTAAGGTCGAGCCCTGCGATATTTCCCAGCCTGAAATGATGGTATCCTGCTGCTGCAATCATGGCAGCATTGTCTGTGCATAATAAAACTGATGGGATAAAAACCGACAGATCTTTTTCGTCCGCCATTTTTTTCATCCGCCTGCGCATTTCACTGTTNGCAGCCACACCACCTGAGAGTGTTACATTTTTTATGCGCTCTTTTCTTATTGCCCATTCGGTTTTTCTCACAAGCACATCAACCACTGCTGCCTGAAAAGAGGCGGCGACATCATGTACGCTCTGCTCTCTGCTCTTTGCTACTTGCTCTTTAACATAATTCAGAACTGCTGTCTTCAGCCCGCTGAAACTGAAATCGAAAGTTTCAGGCAGATAGGCCCTTGGGAAATCGATTAAACCTGGATTTCCATCCTTTGCAAGTCTGTCAATTAAAGGCCCGCCCGGATATCCGAGTCCCAGAAGCTTTGATACCTTGTCAAATGCTTCACCTGCAGCATCATCTCTTGTCCTTCCGAGTTCTCTGTATTGACCGAATCCGTCAACTCTGTAAAGACATGTGTGTCCGCCTGAAACGATTAGCGCAATAAACGGAAAAGCCGGCACTGGTTGTTCAAGAAATGAAGAAAACATATGGCCCTCAAGATGATTCACTGCAATCACTGGAATTCCTCTTGAATAGCCAACGGCCTTTGCGAAAGAACAGCCTACCAGCAAGGAACCAATAAGGCCCGGGCCATGACATACGGCAATTCCGGAAAGGTCTTCAAATCCAACTCCTGCCGTTTTCAATGCCTCATCAACAACAGGCCAGATCATTTCTATATGCCGGCGGGATGCAAGCTCAGGGACAATGCCTCCGTATTTTTTATGTATCTCTGTCTGACCGGAGATAATATTGGAGATTATTCTTATGCCGTCTTCAACTACAGAGGCAGATGTATCATCACAGGATGTGTCTATACCAAGGATTAACACGGGCGTTAAGGATTCTGGTCAAATACAGTTATTCCCTTCGGCAGAGACAGTTCGAAAAACTTATCTTCAAATCCTGTATTAACTTTTATATCCTTGAGTGACATTTCTATCCTGTTAGAAAGGGAATCATTTATGGTGAATGACTTGATAGGGAACTCGCCTTCAGAGGGTTCAATTTCGATAGAGAGTATGCCTCCCATCGGCTTTTGGGGCTTGAGAATAAGCTTTCCGTTTTTCTCTGAAACAGTGAACTCTTCCTGTATTTTTCCAAATCCGCTCAGGAGCGCTATCGGGGCCTGGCCATAGGTTTCCCTGTCAAACCCGCCCTTGAATGCCTGTTTTTCCTTCTTCTGATATATGGTTATTTCCTCATTACTGATAAGAACCTCCTGGGCATTCTCCCCCTTATAGCTCCACTTCATCTTCATCGGCCTTTTTATAAAGAACTGCCCCTTGAATGTATCGGTGCGCTTCAAATCCTTAATATAGCTTTTCTGAACAAAATTGCCACTTATATCTGTTATCTTCTCATATGCTTTTTGGATCTTTAGAACTTCCTCCTCAGCGGACGCTGCAGAAAAAGATACGGAAAACAGTAAACAGTAAACAGTAAACAGTAAAAAAAAGAAAACAGAATATCTGAAATTGATTTTGAGTCGATTCATCGTTTAATCCTTTTTTAAAATATTATTGGCTTCTCAATAAGCATACCACATACAAAATTTCATTGACAACACGCAAGGTTTTTTCATGTTTGCTGCTTATTGATTAAACACAGGCGCACATTTTATAGTTCATAATGACTGATATATGGCGTTTTATTGATACCGGACCATGTAATGCAGCATATAATATGGCTCTGGATGAGACGATTGCCTCTCTTGTAAGAAAAGAGGATATGCCCCCCGCATTGAGGCTTTACAGATGGCATACCCCTTCCGTGAGCATAGGATGCTTCCAGAAAATCAGCGATGTAGATATCAGCTACTGTACTGAAAAAAATATTCCAATTGTAAGGAGGCCGACCGGGGGCCGTGCAATATTCCATACAGAGGAGATTACCTATAGCTTTTCTGTAAAAACAAAATCAGGATTATTCTCAAAGGGATTGCTCGACAGCTACAAAAAGATAAGCACAGCACTGGGTCTTGCATTATCAAAAATAGGCTTCACACCTGAATTAAAAATTCTTAGAGAGACTGCTCGTTCTTCACCTTCTGTTCATTCTTCGAAAAGTCCTTTATGTTTCACATCAATTTCATACGGGGAGGTTTCTGTAAACAACAATAAAATTATAGGTTCTGCTCAAAAGCGCTGGCCCGACGGTCTGCTTCAGCAGGGATCTATCCCGCTCACAATTGACAAGGATGAAACAGGCAGGATATTCAGAATTCGTTCAGATAGCAATATAATGGAACCTTCCAAAGGGCTGACCGATATATCCCCTGATCTGCAGATCGAGAGTATAAAGAATGCTATCAGGATTTCTTTTGAAGAGACCTTTGATGTAAAACTTATTCTTACATCTCCTTCACATGAAGAGAGCTCCCTTGCAGAAGAACTTGAAGCTCAGAAGTATCTGTCTCATGAGTGGAATTTCAAAAGATAGTTTTACGAATAGGTTATAATTGAAAATCATGTATGTCTATCTAAATGGTAAAATCTTGCCTGCAAAAGAAGCGGTTGTCTCTGTCTTTGACCATGGGTTCCTTTATGGGGACGGCATATACGAAACCATGAGGGTTTATAATGGTCTTCTGTTCAAACTCGACGAGCATCTCAGAAGACTCCATCGCTCTGCGTCCCTCATAGGACTTACTATTCCTTTGGATATCAGCCATCTGAAAATTGCGATTTACGAGACGCTCATTGCGAATTCTCTCAGAAATGCTTATGTTAGATTGACTATTTCAAGGGGGCGCGGGTCAGTCGGTCTTGATCCCGACCTCTGCCCCGAGCCTACGATTGTAATTTTCACGCAGGAATTCAAGGAATATCCTTCTACCTTTTACAGGAACGGCCTAAGCCTCATCATTTCTGAAACAAGAAGGAACCTCAAGGAAGCAATAAATCCTCAGATAAAATCCCTAGCAATATATTTTTCTACAGAGATAAAGTACTCTGCACCCCGTCTCCTGATTGCGGGATCCTTGATGGGATAACACGGAAGATGGTAATAGAACTTGCCGGGAGAGAGGACCTGAAAGTGAAAGAAGGCAAGTTCACAAAAAAGGATATCTATTCTGCTGAAGAGGTTTTCATTACAAATACAACCATGGAAGTCATGCCGGTTTCAAAGATTGATGAACAGAGATACCCTGTTGGCAACATATCCAAACTCCTCCGGAAAATATACAGACAGGAAGTAAAGGCCTGCATTACAAATACCAAAGCCGAAGGCCCATCCATCTGGGGAGAAAACGAGTAAGCTTTTTTATCTTGTTTGTTCTTAAACATTTCATAGANAGGGCATCTTCATGATTAGAACTAAAGNTTTAATATTTATTGCAACTTTTTATTCATCAATTTACAACCTTATTCAGATTGAAAAGGTTAAGTAAATTTTGATAAAAAAGATTAAATATGCTTTAATAGACAGGTTCTGAGAAAGGGGACAGAGAAACAGCTCAACGATCATACATATGACCCAAAAAGAAGTTATAGATATAGTAAAAGAATCTAACCTCTGGGAATCGCTCACACAGACAGAAAAACAGGAAGCAATCAATCACGCCCTGAAAATCACTCAGCTTTCAATACCAGAGGAAAAGACAAGAACTCGTGTTGGCGACTCTGGTTAGGAATAAAACAGGCGCGGGGGTTAAGTGGAAATGGTTTTGTCGGTCTGAGAAGGGATGCATTGAAATATGCATCCC
>WSSedA1B2DRAFT_1000254_pt1 | contig 11354 bp, 8 predicted proteins | sample WetSurSiteA1Bulk_FD_9465 | JGI IMG/M metagenome (IMG submission 9465) | reverse complement strand
GCTTCTATTCTTAAAATCGTATCCCAGACCAAATGTAGTATATATATAATCGGTAGTNTTTATCCTGTAGCCGATCCTTCCTTCTATAGAGTCAACTTTATCTGAAAANCTACTTTTCTTAACCTGTAATTCTGCAAGGAGCTTAAAATTATGTGAAGCGGCAAAGTCCAGTCCGGTCAGAAAAGAAACCTCATCCTCCAAACTTCCATTGCCGGGTTTTGCGTAAAAGAGATTCAAATGTCCATTAACAGGACCTACCCTCTTGCTTATAACAAGTCCAATACTGTAACGTCCGTCCGTGCTTAACTGATCATGGCCTGAAGGCAAAGATGCACTAACTATATATGCTAAAGAGGGCCCATATTTGCCCTCATCAAAGAACCTGTACTTAAAACCTATAGCAGCATCTTCAAAACCGTCCGTAGCATCAGAACCGAGCACATAAGGAACGGTCATGCCTATTTCGAAGTTATCAGTAATTCCATAAGCAGTTTTAAAAACAAACCGGTAAAAATCCGGATCTACTGACAGTTCAGCGCCGGTAGCAATCGCAGCTTTACCCTTCGTTAAGCTTTCAGCGCTGAAGGTCGAAAATATCCCATAGGGATCAAGAGGTTGAAAACCTTTTATGTCAAAGCCATATGAATTTGGAGAGAGGATGAAAAGAAAAACAAGAGAGAAAAGGAAACGCTTTTTCATGGTTAAAAATAGCAGAAAGAACCAAAGAGTGTCAATGAGATGATAGTTCATACTCCTAAATAGATTGACAAAGATTACAACCTGAAAATATAATTAATCAAATAAATTCTTCCTTGTATTGGACGGGGATAAGAGGAGGGTTGTATGGCAGAGGGAATACTTGAAGCTACAACATCTAACTGGGAAAATGAAGTTATAAAAGCTCAGGGTGTTGTCATGATTGATTTCTGGGCTGTTTGGTGCGGTCCATGCAGAATGATATCACCAACAGTTGAAGAATTATCTAAAGAATATATCGGTAAGGTAAAAGTTATGAAACTTAATACTGATGAGAATTCTGAAATCGCAAGCAAATACAAAATTATGGGCATACCTACCATAATGTTCTTTAAGGATGGCGTTAAGGTCGATCAGATAGTGGGAGTCGTTCCAAAACAACAGCTAAAAGCAAAATTAGATTCTCTCCTGTAATGGATTTAAGGTTCTGCCTGCAGCGCTTTTTCCGGAAAACTGCAAGGAAACAGTAGCATCAATATATGTTTGAATCTCTCACAGAAAAATTAGAATCCATATTCAAAAAATTAAAAGGGAAAGGCCTCCTGAAAGAAGAGGACATAGAGGTCGCCCTGAAAGAGATCCGGCTTGCCCTTCTGGAGGCTGATGTCAACTTCAAGGTTGTTAAGGATTTTGTTCAAAAGATAAAGGAAAAGGCTATTGGCAAGGAAGTTCTTGAAAGCCTGACCCCGGGGCAACAGGTTATCAAGATAGTTAATGAAGAGCTCTGCCAGCTGCTCGGAAAGACAAACAGCAGGATCCCCCTGTCACCCAACCCTCCGACCATTATAATGATGGTCGGTCTGCATGGCTCAGGCAAAACTACAACATCAGCGAAACTTGCAAGACTTTTCAAGAAGGAAGGCAGAAGACCTATGCTTGTGGCAGCCGACCTCCAGAGACCTGCGGCAATAGACCAGCTCATCGCCCTCGGAAGCCAGATCGATGTCCCCGTCTATTTTTCAAAAGACATAAAAGATCCCGTGACCCTCTGTTATGACTCTGTGAAAAAGGCAAAGGTTGATGCCAGAGACATAGTCATCCTCGATACTGCCGGCAGATTGCACATCGATGAATCTCTCATGGCAGAGTTAAAAAAGATAAAAGACAGCGTTTCACCAAAAGAGATCATCTTTGTTGCAGATGCAATGACAGGACAGGATGCAGTCAATATAGCACGAAATTTTGGAGAGCAGATCGGCATTGACGGCATAATCCTCACAAAGATGGATGGCGATGCAAGAGGTGGAGCTGCGCTCTCCATAATATCAGTGACTGGAAAACCGATTAAGTTCATCGGCACCGGTGAAAAGATCGAGATGCTTGAGCCTTTTTACCCGGACAGGATTGCATCGAGGATACTCGGTATGGGTGATGTCCTCAGCTTGATTGAACAGGCACAGAAAACCTTTGACCATAAAGAGGCTGAGAAGCTCCAGAAGACCATAATGGATGATTCGTTTACATTTGATGATCTTAGAGAACAGCTTCAGAAGATGCGCAACATGGGTCCACTTGAAAACCTGATTAATATGATACCCGGCATGAATAAGATCAAAAATCTGGATATTGATGGGAGGGAATTGGTAAAGGTTGAAGCAATCATAAGCTCCATGACGAAAAAAGAGAAAAGAGACCACAACATAATCAACGGAAACAGAAGGAGAAGGATTGCATTGGGCAGCGGCACTACTGTACCGGATGTAAACAGGGTTATAAAGCAGTATATTGAAATAAAGAAAATGCTCAAGATGTTCAAAGGCAAGAAAGGTTTCAAATTACCCAAAGTCCTGCCTTTTTAAAATTAAACCTTAATTTTTTGTCATTCCCGCCTGACGGGAATCTTTCTTTCCCGTAGTTCTAAATACACAGATATATATTAATCCACATAAATATGATAAGAAGGATTCTGGACAAGCCAGAATGACATAAAGTATTGTACATTAATACCATGTTGTTTCCCTTGAAAGACATAAAATTCGTTTTACTCGATATGGACGGGACTCTCCTTGATAAATATTTCGATGATTTCTTCTGGGAACATCTTGTGCCTGAAAAGTATGCGGAGAAGCGTAATATTACATTTGGCAAGGCAAAGGAAGAACTCATGGAAAAATACAAAGCACATGAGGGAACGTTAAACTGGACAGACCTTGATTTTTGGTCAAAAGAACTCCGTCTCGATATTCCGGTATTAAAGGAACAAATCAGGCACCTGATTGAAGTGCATCCTCATGTTATTGATTTTCTGAAGTTGATGAAAATCCACAAGAAGAAAATATTTCTCCTGACAAACGCACATTACAAATCTATCGAGCTGAAATTCAACAAAACACAGATCGGTAAGTATTTCGACTCTGTGCTTTCTTCTTTTGATGTGGGATATCCAAAGGAAAGCCTGATTTTCTGGGAAAAAGCTGAGAAACGTCTCGGATTTGACAAAGAAAAATCTCTCTTCATTGATGATACAGAGGAAATCCTTCATACAGCTAACAAATATGGGATCAAATATATCCTCTATAAAGCCAGGTCTAATTCAAAGACAGCGCCCAAAGGCTCAGACACTTTTTTGCATATTATTGATTTCGATGAGTTGCTATGAGATCTTCTGAATTATTCGTTAAATGCCTCGAAGCTGAGGGAGTCGAGTATATCTTCGGTCTGCCTGGCGAAGAGAATATGGATTTCCTCAATGCATTAACTTCATCAAATTTAAAATTTATCCTTACCCATGATGAACGCTGGGCGGCATTTATGGCAAATGCATATGGAAGACTCTCAGGAAGACCTGGTGTCTGCATCTCAACGCTCGGTCCCGGCGCAACAAACCTCATGACCGGCATCGCTAATGCCCTGCTTGATTTTTCTCCCGTGGTTGCAATCACCGGACAGGCAGGACTATCAAAGATGTACAAGGAATCACATCAGTACATTGACATTCTCTCATCGTTTAAGCCACTTACAAAATGGAATGCAAGGATAGAGGGTCCTGCAGTGATCCCGGAGATAGTAAGAAAAGCCTTCAAGACATCATCTATCGAAAAACCGGGACCGTCTCACATCGAGTTCCCGGAAGATATAGCCTCAGTCAATACAGAAGGCGCGCCCCTAAACCATGAACCAATAATCTACCCTGAGCCATCAGAAAAAGCCCTATCTGCGGCTGTTTCCATGATAGAGAATGCAGATATGCCGCTTGTTCTTGCAGGAAACGGCGTAATAAGAGGAAATGCATCAAAGGAACTAAAGGAATTCATATTAAAGACACAAATCGGCATCACAACAACATTCATGGGCATGGGTGCCATGCCAGCAGATAACGACCTTTTTATATCTACAGTCGGTCTACAGTCAAAGGACTATATTTCATGCGGATTTGACAGGGCTGATCTGATAATAACCGTCGGTTATGATCCTGTTGAGTTCAGCCCTATCCACTGGAACGCTAACAGCGACAAGAATATTATCCATATTAATTTCACACCTTCTGACACTGATTCCCATTATTCTTCTCTTGAACTTATTGGAGACATCAAAACCACACTCTCTCTGCTTGCAGAAAGATTAAGGTCTCAAAAAGATACATCTTATTATCACAAACTTAAGCTGCATAGCGATCACTCGATGGATTTTTCTTTGAAAGGCTTCCCGCTTAAACCATTCAGGATAGTAAATGATATAAGGAAGGTTCTGGGAAGAAATGACATCCTGATAAGTGATGTGGGCGCTCATAAGATGTGGATTGCACGGTTTTATCCTGCATATGAAGAAAATACCGTTATTATTTCGAACGGTTTTGCCTCAATGGGTTTTGCAATACCTGCTGCCATATCAGCAAAGCTGTTATACCCGGAGAAACAGGTTATAGCAGGAGTTGGTGACGGAGGCTTTCTCATGTCACTATGCGAGATCAACACAGCCATCAGGCTTGGTCTTAACTTTGTCTGCGTTATATTTAATGACAGCGGATATGGCCTCATCGAATGGAAGGAAAAACTGAGGTATTACAAAGATTTTTTCATTCGATTCAATAACCCTGACTTTGTGAAACTTGCAGAATCCTTTGGCGCCAAAGGTTACCGCGTTACCTCAGACGATGAATTGTTGCCGGTTTTAAAGGATGCCCTTAATCAGAAAGTGCCTGCTATTGTTGATTGTCCGGTTGACTACTCAGAAAATCTCAGGCTGACTGAAAAGCTCGGCAGACTCATCTGCCCTATCTGATATTTATCTCCCCTATCCTTTCTTTTCCAGCAATGTTTTTTCATTATTGTTTATCTCTATTCAAATATCTTAGAATATTCGGGTATGAATAACGCCTGTCCAATAGAACTTACAAAAGAACCCAAGATTGCATATTTTTCGATGGAGATAGGAATCCGGAATGATATTCCTACATACAGCGGTGGACTCGGTGTGCTCGCAGGCGATACCATCAGGACAAGCGCTGACCTGAAACTTCCGATGGTTGCCGTTACCATTCTTACTAAAAAAGGGTATTTCATACAGGAACTGGATGAACATGGAAAGCAGACTGAATCACCTGTATCCTGGGATCCGTCCCGGTCTATGACCCTGCTTCCTGCAAGGATCACGCTACAGATTGAAGGCAGGGATGTACTGGTACAGGCATGGGAATATAATGTTGAAAGTCTGACAGGAGGCTGCGTCCCGATCTTCTTCCTTGACACGGATATTGAAGGGAATGCCCCTGAGGACAGAGAGATTACCCATTATCTTTACGGAGGAGACCTTGCATACAGGCTGAAGCAGGAGATAGTCCTCGGCTTCGGCGGTGTGAGAATGCTTCATGAGATCGGTTTTGAGATCAAGAAGTACCATATGAATGAAGGGCATTCGAGTCTTCTTACCCTCGAACTTCTCAATAGATTCAAACGGCCTATTGAAGATGTCTGGGATGAAAAACTTGTATGGGATGTAGAGAAAGTAAAAGCCCTCTGTGTCTTTACAACACATACACCTATTGATGCAGGACATGACAGATTCCCCTATGACCTTGTCATAAAGATTATGGGTGAACAAATACCCCTGAATGTCTTAAAAGAACTCGGCGGAAAGGAAAATCTGAACATGACCCGCCTTGGACTTAACCTGAGCGAATTTATAAACGGAGTTGCAAAAAAGCACGGTGAGGTATCACGAAGTATGTTCCCCGGATATGAGATTAATGCTATTACAAACGGCGTTCATACGTTCACATGGACTTGCGACAGCTTCAAAACCCTGTTTGATAAACATCTTCCCGGATGGGCGAATGAACCTGAACTGTTTGTTAGGGTTGGGCGTATTCCTGATTATGAAATCTGGAATGCGCATATGGAGGCCAAAAAAGTTCTTTTCGATTATGTTAAAAAAACAACTCAGATTGATATGAACCCGGATATTCTCACCATAGGATTTGCACGAAGGGCAACAGCTTACAAGAGGGCTGATCTCATATTTTCGGATATTGAGAGACTTGAAAGGATCTCCAAAGGTAAACTCCAGATTATATACGCCGGGAAAGCCCATCCGAAGGATGATTTAGGCAAAAAACTCATAGAAAAAATATTTTCTATAAAAGAGAGATTCAAAGATAAAATTGCCATGGCTTATCTTAAAAATTATGATATGGATATTGCGCTCAAGATGATATCGGGTGTCGATATATGGCTGAACACGCCCTTGAGGCCCAGAGAAGCATCAGGCACAAGCGGTATGAAAGCAACTCATAACGGGGTAATGAATTTCAGCGTGCTTGACGGATGGTGGATAGAAGGTCATATAGAGGGATTCACAGGCTGGTCGATAGGCCCGAGTCCGACAGAGACAACCCTGACAGATAACATGGATACAAGAGATGCAGATGATCTTTACAATAAACTCGAAAACATCATTATACCCATGTTTTACAACGACAGGCATACATGGATACGAATGATGCAGAATGCTATAGGAAAGAATGCTTACTATTTCAACTGCCACCGCATGATGCGCCGCTACGTAACGGAAGCATACATAAGATAGTAGGTAGTAGACAGCAAACTGTAGGCAGCTTATCCTTCCTTTTTTATATCCTATCTACTATCTACGGTCTACTACCTACTATTCCTTGACTCTCTTCACATCAGCTCCTATCTTACTGAGTTTTCCCTCCATATTTTCATATCCCCTCTCAAGATGATATATACGGTGTATAACAGTCTCTCCTTTTGCCGCAAGTGCTGCAACTATAAGGGATGCACTGGCCCGCAGATCAGTTGCCATCAGAGGTGCGCCCTTCAGTTTCGAAATCCCCCTAACAGTCGAAACGCCTCCCTCTACAGTAATATCAGCGCCCATCCTTTTAAGCTCTGCGACATGCATAAATCTGTTCTCAAATATCGCCTCTTTTATTATGCTCGTGCCATCAGCTATGCACATAAGTGACATGAATTGTGCCTGCATATCAGTAGGAAAACCAGGATATGGCTGCGTCTTTACATCAGAAGCAGCCGGTCTGCCAGGACCGGTTACGCGTAAGCCGTCAGGAACATTCTCAAAAGAAAGTCCGGCTTCTTTCAGTTTCATTATCGATGCATCAAGATGTTTCTGTATGCATCCCTTCAGAATAATATCACCACCTGTGATTCCGGCAATGGCCATAAATGTACCTGCCTCTATCCTGTCAGGGATTATTGTATAGTCCACGGGGTTTAATTCATCTACCCCTTCTATCTCAATAACGCTCTCACCAGCTCCTTTTATCTTAGCTCCCATAGAGATAAGGGCATTTGCAAGATCAGTCACTTCAGGTTCCCTCGCAGCATTTTCCAGCAATGTAATGCCCTTTGCCAATGAAGCAGCCATCATAAGGTTTTCAGTCCCGGTAACAGTCGGTATATCAAAGTATAGAGATGCACCCCTTAGTCTTTTTACCTTTGCAATAACATACCCGGATTCCAGTTTAATGTCTGCTCCCATCTTTTCAAGTCCGTTCAGATGGAAATTTATTGGCCTTGCACCAATAGCACAGCCTCCCGGCAATGAAACCTTTGCCCTTCCATATCTCGAAAGTAATGGTCCGAGCACAAGTATGGATGCGCGCATTTTTCTGACAAGATCATATGGAGCTTCGTATATTTTTATTTTTTCTGTATTAATAACGGCCTTCCTGTCTTCATAGTGAAATCCGGCGCCAAGATTTGCCAAAAGCCGCCCCATGGTCATGATATCTCTCAGGTCCGGAACCCTGCTGATAGTAGAATAGCCGGATGATAAAAGCGAAGCAGCCATTATCGGAAGAGCTGCATTCTTTGCACCGCTTATTGCAACTTCTCCTTTAAGTCTTTTCCCGCCATGAATTATTAGTTTATCCAAAATGATACCTCTGATATTTTTATTGATAAATTATAAAGCAAATCCCTTTCATTTTCATATTGCTGAAATAAAAATCGGTAAGCTATACTTATGAGTCAGGGTTCAAGAATTCAAGCATTCCAGGGTTCAAGATCGCGGAGATCATAAATAGAACCCTTGAATCCTCGATCCCTCGAACCCTTTCATAATACTACTGTTAACTCTTGACAAAAAGTTAACATATAGATACTTTTAAAGCAAAATACATTTACCGCTATAGGAGCAGTAATGCCTTTTTTTGGTGATTTATTTGTAAGTGAAATACTCAGGAAACCTGTACTTGACCCGAAGGGCGAGGAATTAGGCAAAGTCAGGGATATTGTTGTAGTTAGGGGTGAGGCATTTCCAAAAGTAACCGCTTTGATACTTGAGAAAAAGAAAAGTCTTCTGAATCTCCCCTGGACCGGCCTGAATATATTCAACAAGAGGATAATCTCTTCAAATATTTATACAGAAAGCCTCCAGACTTATGAATTTAATGAGAAAGACCTCCTTATAGTCAGGGATATATTTGATAAACAGATAGTTGATGCGAATGGCGCTAAGGTTGTCAGGGTAAATGATGTCAAGCTTGAGGGTTATGATTCAGAGGCTTTACTTATTGCAGTAGACGTGGGAATGAGAGGTATCATGCGCAGACTCGGTTTTGAAAGGGGCGGAGAAGATGTTATGAGAATATTTAAAAAACATCTCTCATATAACCTTATCAGCTGGACATACATCCAGCCTTTGGAGCCAAAACTTACAAAAATCTCACTTACGGTCCCGCGACAGATGGTATCTGAGCTTCACCCCGCTGATATTGCAGAGATTATCAGCCAGGTATCTCATAAAGAAGGGGCATCATTTTTCAAGGACCTTGATGTGGAGACTGCCGCTGAAGCACTTTCAGAACTCGAACCCGATGTACAGGCAGCGATTATAACCGGAATGGATACAGATAAGGCAGCAGATATTATTGAAGAAATGCCTCCTGATGAGGCTGCTGATGTGCTCAGTGATCTTCCTGTGGACAAGGCGAAAGAGATACTTGAGAACATAGAGAAGGAAGAGGCAGAAGATATACAGGAACTGCTCAGCCATGAAGAGGACACTGCTGGCGGACTGATGACAAATGATTTTATAACATATCCACCGGAAATCAGCGTAAAGGACGCTATAGAGAAATTCAGGAAAGATGCTGAGGATGTCGAGACTGTCTATTATCTCTACATTACTGATCCTGATGAAAAACTGCTTGGCGTTGTCTCCCTGAGAGAGCTGCTTCTTGCACCTCTGGATGCAAAGCTCTCTGATATCCTGGAAACAAAATTAAAAACCGTCACACCGGATACCGATGAAATAGAAGTTGCTGAGATTGTAGCAAAGTACGACCTTGTTGCAATTCCGGTCGTTGATACAGAAGGATTCATGCTCGGTATCGTTACCGTTGATGATGTTATAGATGTAATCCTCCCGCCGTCGGCGAAACGCAAGAGGAGGAAGGTATGAGTCTCTGGAAAAAAGTTGCTGTATTCATATCCGTTATGGGGCCGGGGATAATAACTGCAAATATTGACAATGACGCGAGCGGCATAACCACGTATTCAGTTGCTGGTGCAAGATTCGGATACTCTTTGCTCTGGACATTAATACCCACAACGATAGCTCTCGTAGTAATACAGGAAATGATAGGCCGCATGGGCGTTGTTACCGGGAAAGGGCTATCTGATCTCATCCGCGAAAACTATGGAGTTAAGGCAACATTTTTTATGATGTTAGGTCTTCTCATCGCAAACTTTGGAAATACTGTGGCTAATTTTGCAGGATGGGCTGCCAGTATGGAAATCCTCGGATTTACAAAATATATGATGGTGCCATTTGGGGCCGTCATCATATGGATATTGGTAACAAAAGGGAGTTACAGGGTTGTGGAGATGATACTGCTTTATGCCTGTATTATCTTCGTCGGGTATATCATATCCGGGGTCATGGCAAAACCGGACTGGAACGCTGTAATAAAGCAAACGTTTGTTCCAAAAATACAATGGAAATCAGAATACCTAATGATGAGCATAGCAATCATCGGAACAACCATTACACCCTGGATGCAGTTTTACCTACAGTCATCCATAGCAGAAAAAGGAATCTCAAAGGAACATTATAACGCCTCCCGGCTTGATGTAGTCATAGGATGTTCCATAACCGATATTATAAGTTTTTTTATTATAATAACGTGCGGCACGCTTCTCTTCCCTTATGGTATCAGAATCAATGAAGCTTCCGAAGCTGCACTGGCTCTCAGACCATTGGCCGGAGATTACGCTTCTCTGATATTCGCTATTTCTCTTGCGAATGCTTCATTGCTTGGCGCAATAATAGTGCCCCTTGCAACAGCATATTATATATGCGAGGCAATGGGCTGGGAAGCAGGAGTTAATAAGACATTCAAGGATGCACCGCAGTTTATGTGGATTTATACATTAACTATAGCTTTGGCTTCCTTGCTTGTCTTAATCCCTGGCGCTCCGCTTGTTTTCCTGATGGTGCTCTCAGCAGTTATTAACGGCCTTTTATTGCCGTTTGTTCTTGTCTTTGCCATATTGCTGATAAACAAAGAAAAGCTTATGGGAGAGTTCACTAATTCCAAAATGCAAAACTATATATCATGGGGAACGATCATCTCGGTTATCTTCCTCACTGTTTCATGGGTAGTTACATCGGTATTTTAAAATAAATGGATTAAAGAAATACTGCATGGTCAGAGCGATAGAATGGGTTAATGGCAAGGTCATCATGCTTGATCAGACAAAGCTGCCTCTGGAAGTCACTTTTATTGAGTGTCCTGATTACAAAACGGTTGCAGAGGGGATTAAAAGACTCTGGATACGGGGAGCTCCAGCCATAGGGATTGCTGCTGCAATGGGCATAGCACTTGGAGCGCAGGATATAAAAGCGGATAATACTGATGATTTTACAAAGTTCCTTGAACCTGTCTTTCAGACCTTGCTTTCCACGAGGCCAACAGCAGTAAATATTCAATGGTCTGTTCAGAGAATTAAAGGTATCCTGAATAAATACAGAGAAGAATCTGTCGGCAGATTAAAGGAAATCCTTATAGATGAGGCAAAGAAAATCCTTGAAGAAGATATTGAGGTTAATAAGGCAATAGGAATTTGGGGAGCAGAGTTCATTAAGGATGGTGATACTATTCTCACCCACTG
>WSSedA1B2DRAFT_1000252_pt1 | contig 11367 bp, 8 predicted proteins | sample WetSurSiteA1Bulk_FD_9465 | JGI IMG/M metagenome (IMG submission 9465) | reverse complement strand
CGTTACCCTAAGTGAGATGTCTGGTAAAATGATTCGTTATTCCCTTGCTGTGGCATGCTCAGCAAAGGCTGTTTTAAGATCTTCTCCCTCAGTCCTGAATTCATCCGCGTTTTCAGGCTGGATGATGTAAACCAATTGCCTGGGTTTTAAACCGTGTTCAATTATAACATTCTTTTCATTTGATTCACCGGTAACTACAAACTGCTTTGTTTTGTTTTTAGTGTAAACAAATGGTATCCCATCAGCTTCAGCATGTATACATTCTGTCGGAAGAGAGATCACATCTTTGAACGTATTAATAATCACTTTGTTAGTTGTAGTCATTGAAGGTCTTAGTGTCGGATCTGATCCCTCGAGTTTGACCATAACTTCAAAGACTTTTGTGTCGCTGTTCTCCAGTTTTTCCCCGATATTGGCCACAGTATACACTTTGCCTTTAAATTGCTTATCAGGAAAAGCATCGATGCGGACATCAACATCCAATCCTTGTTTTACTTTACTTATTTCGACCTCGCTGACATATATTTTTGAAAGTAGTGATGAAAGGTCGGGTAATGTAGCAACAGTCCTGTCAAAAGCATTAATGGATGAGCCAGTCTTAATCTTAGTTCCATGATGGTCTCTTTTATAAACAACCATACCCGGAGATGGTGCTTTTATTACAAAACCGGCCAGTACTTCCTCTAGACTTGCCACTCTTCGGTCAATCCGGTTAAACCACATTTTCTGGGTAGCAATATCCCTTTTCGCCTTGGCAACTCTGAGATCATATCCTCTTTCTTTTTGCTCAAGTAGCCTTTTTTGCCTGTCAAGGTTTATTTCAGCCTGTCTGATAGTTGTGGGTGGTTCGAATTTTGAATTCCTTAAGGTTATTTCAGCTTCCTCAACAGTGTGTTTCTGATTTCTAAGGCCATCTCTCAATGCAGTAAGGGTTACGGCTGTATCGAGTTTCTTCATTTCAAGATTATTCCTGAAGGTTGAGAGCCTTTCACGCTCATCTTTCAACGTATTGTCAAACTGTGTTTTATCGAGTGTGGCAATATAGTCGCCTTCTTTAACCTCAGTACCTTCAGGAACCAGATCCTGAATTTTAAGGTCTGATGCATGAAAATCTCTGCCCATACTTATTTCAGGTGCCTTTATTTCGACTGAATTTTCAGCCAGGATTTCGCCTGATGCTGAAATTGCTATTTCAAAATCACCTTTTATTACCTCAGCAAATAATCCATCGCTTTCCTTTTTTGAGGTAAGTTTGTTAAAAACAAATAATGCAATTATCGCAATAGCTACAACTCCAAGAGTAATTATAACCGTCCTTTTCATAAAGGATCAAATAAGTTTAACTTAATATTAAAATAAAACCAGTTACGAAATTAGGATATTACAGGAGTTAAAGCTCCTGATTTAAACTTATTTAACATTTTTAACAAAAATTTAAAAATTAATCAGAGTATTAAAATCTCCAGCAACAAGAGACCCGTCGAAGTATTTTTTGCGAAAATCCGTACAGGCCTCCGGTAAAAAAGGTAAAAACATTTTTTATATTTATCAGATAAAGATGCCTTTGCTGGAGATCATTTACCTGTCACAATAAAATTTGCTTTTGTTTTACTTTTCCGCAGCTATGTCTATAATTTTTATTTCCGTAGGTTTGGCTGTCAGATCAGCTATTTTAGTCCCGAATTCTTTAAAATAATCCGTACCAAAATGAAAATCAATTGCAGCCTGATTTTTGTATTTTTCTACAAAAATGAAGTTGGTTTTTTCATATGGTTCCTGGTACAGCATGTACCCCAGACAACCCTCTTCCTTGTTTGAGTTGTCAATAATCGTTCTCGCAGCTAAAATGAACTGGTCCTCACCTCCGGGTTTAATAAATACTCTTGCAATTATCATTTTCTGATAATCAGGAGTTTGAATTGAAGTCTCCGCTTGTTGCACTGTGGGAGATTTTGGATTGCATGAAACTGCAATACCAATAATGACAGCTAAAAATAAAACTAATCTTGTTTTCATAGATTTCGTATAGGTTAAGATTATCTTCTAATTTCTGAATCTTCTAAATTAATACATTTACATAAAATTGTCCAACATAAAATAAGATATTCAATTTTGGAATTTTACTACTACAACTCTGAATACATTATTCGCTCAGTGAAGAGAATATTCTCTCCATTAGTGATCATCCTGACTTTTCTGATTTCCTGTCATCGGAGCATTGTCCAGGAGGCCCCTGTTAAAGTGTCATCTCCTGAAAGTGAAGATAAAAGCGGTGCATTTTATTCCGGAGTTTACAGGAATTTGTTTCTTGAAAACGGCCATTCCAGAAAGGAGATTTTTGCCAGGAATCAGACTGCATTTCAACAATTATTTTATGGTGATTCGGCAACCCAGGCTTTCTATTTCGAAACGGGCAGAAATGAAAACGGACCTATGGCTTAATGGTCTGTTGTATCTGATGGGTTTGCTTCACGTCACCGGTGAGTTCAGAATCTGGCCCCAAAATAAAAGTGCAGTGGCGCAAAGACACATTGGCACAAATGCAAAACCCTAAGACTCCTCTTCTGGGAGGTGAAACTGGCAGGTTTTTTACAGTCTTATTCTTATGAAAAAAGAGAGGACAACTATATTTAATAATTTTCTTTCGGCATTATTGCTGACTGTTATGGTCATCACTGTCGCATGCACCAGAGAATCAGACCGCCTAAAGAATAAAGAGGAATTATTGAATTATAGGAATGCGGCTGCCTCCCTTGTTTTATCGGAAGAAGGTGAGCTTCTGGGAAAATTCTTCTTTGAAAACCGTACAAATATCTCATACGCACAGATACCGGATCATTTAAAGAATGCTCTTATTGCCACCGAAGATGTCCGTTTCTATGAACATAAGGGTAATGATACCAGGAGTTTCTTCCGTGTTTTTGTAAAATCAATCATGCTGAATGATCGAAGTTCAGGTGGTGGAAGCACTATAACCCAACAGCTTGCAAAAAACATGTATGGCCGGAAAAAGAGAGGTTTGTTTCCTGTTTTATTTGCCAAAATCAGGGAGATAAAAATAGCACGTCGTCTGGAAAAAGTATTTACCAAGGAGGAAATCCTGACACTTTATCTGAATACTGTTTCGTTCGGCGAAAATGTTTATGGTATTGAAGCAGCATCGGCGAGGTACTTTAATAAAAGCGTTGAATTCCTGAAAATTGAAGAATCAGCAGTTTTAATCGGCATGCTCAAGGCAAACACTTATTATAATCCACGGCTTCATCCTGAAAATGCAAAAATCAGGCGGAATATTGTTCTGAAACAGATGGAGAAGTATGGCTATTTGAAAGCAGCAGAGGTTGATTCACTTTCAGCCCTGCCCCTGATCCTTGATTATAAATCGGGTTCTTCAGGTCCTGCTGATTATTTCCTTGTTCAGGTGAGAAACGAAACTCAAGAGATACTTCAGGAAATTAATTCCAGATCTGATCAGAAATGGGATTCTGAGAAAGACGGTTTAATTATTACGACTACCCTGAATCTTACACTTCAGAATTATGCCAATCAATCTTTCCGCAGCCATTTGTCAGTAATGCAGAAAAGACTGCGCGGGCAGTATGGTAATTCTGAAGGTAAACGTTTTCTGGAACAAATTACAGACAATGAGTTGAAAAGACTTAACCTGACCAGTCATGCTAATGAGTTCAGGTATCAGGAGATTTTTGACTGGAATGAAACTTTTGCAGATTCAATCAGTGTATCTGACAGTCTTAGAAGGGCTTTGACTCTTCTGCATGCGGGGCTGATGGCTATGGATCCTGAAACAGGGGGAATCAAAGCCTGGGTTGGTGGAATTGATTTTAAGACTCAGCCTTATGACCAGATACTGGCAAGGAGGCAGCTTGCTTCGGTTTTTAAACCGGTGTTGTACACTGTAGCTCTCGAAGAAGGAATGGAACCGTGCCAGTATCTTGACAATGATTCAATTACGCTGGCAGGATTTAAAGACTGGAGCCCTGAAAATTATGATCATTCATATGGGGGAAAATATTCGCTTTCCGGTGCTTTGGCCCACTCCATGAATGTTCCCACTTTCAGCCTCTACCTTAAGATTGGTTTCGAAAAGCTTGATTCGATGTGGAAGAAAATGGGATTCTCTTACACTCTTGACAATACTCCCTCGCTTCCGATGGGAACCGCTGAAGCAAGCATAAAGGAAGTAGCGGTTGCTTATTCATCATTTGCAAACGGAGGATTCAGGATCAAACCATATTGTATTACATCGATAAAGACTCCGGATGGCGAATTGTTATACAATAACAATACGTCGAAAGAGAAAGTGAAAATTTTGTCCGACCGGTCAAGTCTACTTATGTGTGCAATGCTTCAGAAAGCTATAAGAGAGGGAACTGGGGTTTCGATGAACAGTGTCTACGGTGTCAGCTTTCCTCTTGCAGGTAAAACGGGCACGTCACAGGATTATGCTGATGCATGGTTTGCTGCTTTCAATCCCAAGCTGGTAATTGTTTCCCGGGCAGGGGCTTCTTCACGGGCAATTCATTTTAACAGTGGGTCGAACGGTTCGGGAAGCGCTCTTGCATTGCCCCTGGTTGCGTTGACACTGAAAAAAGTCCGGCAGAACCCAGTATTGATGGATAGCCTGGTTACAGATTTTCCCGAACTGCCCCCTGACCTTGCAGATGCACTTGACTGTCCGGATTTTAAGGACAAAAGCTTTTTTGACAGAATAATTGATATTTTTGAAAAAGATAAAAAGCCATATGATGATCAGGGAGCTAAAACCAGGACTAAAACTAAAACAAAAAGAAAAATTGATTCCTTCTTCAGGAAAATATTCAAAAAATAACATAAGAGTTTAATCTGATAATCCTGGTTAGCTGATGTTTGATCCTGATTTCAGGTTGAAGTGATTTCTTCTTTTTTTTCTATATTTATGAAAAATCAATTTATGGGATATAAGCTTTTCTTCAGACTTTCTGTTTTTTACATCATCTTGTTTACTGGTATTACTGATGCTGCTTCACAGGATAAAAACTGGACTCATTTCAGAGGAAGCTATCTTAATGGCATTGCTGTTACCGATGGGATCCCTCTTAACTGGAATGACTCAAATTTTAAATGGAAAACAGAGATACACGGAAAAGGGCATTCATCACCGGTTGTATTTGATGACCAGATCTGGGTCACAACAGCTACCCCGGATGGGAAGGAACTTTATGCAGTATGCGCTGATTACCAGACAGGCAAGGTAATTTATGATATAAAGGTATTTGCTTCTGATGATGTCATAAGCAAGCACGGAATAAATACGTATGCAAGTCCGACACCTTGCATCGAGAAAGGATTTGTCTATGTGCACTATGGTAGTCTCGGGACTGCCTGTATAAGAACATCAGACGGTACTGTCGTATGGAAACGTACGGACCTGAAATGCGAGCATGTCCAGGGACCTGGGGCATCTCCCGTGCTGTATAAAAACCTTCTGATACTTCATTATGAAGGTACCGATGTTAGATATATAGTAGCTCTCGACAAAGCAACTGGAAAGCAGATATGGAGAACTGACAGGCCTGAGGAGCCTTATAAATCACTGGCAAATATCGGCAAAAAAGCATATGTCACTCCTTTAATTTTAAATGTCAAGGGTAAAGACCTGTTGATTTCAAACGGTTCTGCTGTCTGCTGTGCATATGACCCTCTAACCGGGAAGGAGATTTGGAAAATTATCGGAGGCGCTGAGTCAACTGTTCCAATGCCTTTTGCTGAAAATGGTAAAGTCTTTTTTTACACAGGATCAGTTAACAGTTCGGGAGGAGGCACCTATACAGATATGTTTGCAGTAAATCCCGACGGAAAAGGCGATATAACAAGCTCCAATATATTGTGGAAGAAACGTGATGATCAGTCACATACTCAAATTCTGACTCCGGTCATAAAAGATGGATTGATCTACACAGTCAATTCCCGGAATATTCTTATGTGCATCGATGCAGATTCAGGAAAAGAAATCTGGTCAGAACGACTAAGAGCAGACCATAATGCTTCTCCGGTATTCGTTGACGGGAATGTGTGGTTCTTTTCGATAAAGGGTGAAGTTCTTGTGATAAAAGCAGGACGCAAATTCGAAGTGGTCGCCCGTGACCAGATGGATTCAGGAATATGGGCCACACCTGCCTTTATAAGAAATTCAGTAATTCTAAGAACAGAAAAGTATCTTTGCAGAATCAGTAATTAACCGCGGTTTGTTTTAATTTGACCAGTATTTTTAACAGGTGAACTGGATTAAGGATTTACTCTGGAATGAGACCGCAGCACATACTATATTCCTGTATAGTATTATCATTGCTGCAGGTGTATTCTTGGGAAAACGCAAAATATGGGGAATCTCACTTGGGATAACCTTTGTACTTTTTACAGGGATTGCGATGGGTCATTTTGGCTTCACTGTAAACCATCACGTACTGGAATTCATCAGGGATTTCGGTCTTATATTATTCGTTTTTTCCATAGGGTTGCAGGTTGGTCCGGGATTTTTCTCTTCATTTAGAACAGGAGGATTGACTCTCAACCTGATGGCGCTTGTAATTGTTCTGCTTGGAGGAATGATAACCCTCTTTATCCATTTCATTACAGGAACCTCCCTTCCAATGCTGGTTGGTGTAATGTCGGGAGCTGTTACCAATACACCGGGTCTTGGCGCAGCCCAGAATGCNCTTGCCCAGGTTGGAGCCGGTACAACAGGCCCCGAAATCCCTGATATTGGACTTGGATATGCCGTTGCCTATCCCTTTGGAGTTCTTGGGATCATACTGTCAATGATTTTCCTGAGAAAAGTTCTGAAAATCGACTCCAGGAAGGAGATGGAAATTCTGCAGAATGAGATGCACCCGGTTGAAAGTCTGCCGGAAAAGCTCAATATTCTCATTACCAACCCATTGGTTTTCAATAAATCAGTAGCCGAGATATCAAAACTTTTTGGTAATGGAATTGTCATTTCGCGTGTGTTGCACAATGGTGAACTGTTCTCAGTTACATCGGAAACAAAAATCCATGAGAATGACATTATTCTTGCCGTTGTACAGAGAGGTCTTATTCCTGAGGTCCTGAAAAAGACAGGTTCACTAAGCGAAATGGACCTTTCGACAAAAACAGGAAAGCTTATTTCTCGCAGGCTGCTGGTAACTAACAAAGAGGTTTTCGGAAAAAGTCTCGGATCGATTAAGCTGAGGACCAGATTCAATATTAATATAACCAGAGTGTACAGATCAGGTATTGAATTTATTCCTTATCCCCAGTTGCAGCTTCAGATGGGTGACAGGCTGACTGTTGTCGGCGATGAAAAGTCGATTGAGAAAGTCACAGAACAGCTGGGTAACTCTATGAAAAGGCTTGAAGAGCCCAACATAATTCCTATTTTCATTGGCATATTGCTTGGTGTAATACTCGGAAGCATCCCTGTCAATATTCCCGGGATGTCGCATCCGCTTAAACTTGGTCTGGCGGGCGGACCTCTGATAATCGCAATACTTCTGAGCAAATATGGCTATATGTTTTCGCTCGTTTCATATACAACAGCCAGTGCAAATCTAATGCTTCGAGAGATAGGGATAGTTCTATTTCTGGCAAGCGTGGGAATAATGTCGGGAGAGAAATTTATTCCGACCCTTGTTTCGGGTGACGGATTTATCTGGATGGGTTATGGAGCCATCATCACAGTCCTTCCATTATTGTTGGTCGGCTTCTATTCAAGGGTTATCCATAAAAGGAATTATTTTGAGATATGCGGTCTTCTTTCAGGAAGCATGACTGATCCTCCTGCACTCGCTTTTACCAATAGTATAGCACAGTCAGAGACTCCCGCTGTTGCTTATGCAACAGTATATCCGCTAGTTATGTTCATGAGGATTTTTATTGCTCAATTCCTTATACTTGTTTTTGCCTAAATTGAAATTATTTTGAAAAGACCAATTATCGTTTTATTACTATTTCTACTGGTTTTCTTGGTTGCATTAGCAACTGACAAAAATGCTAAATTCAGAGTGGTCGCTTTTCATGATGGAGAGGGTGACCAGGCACATATCAGCTTTGTAAAGGAAGCCGACAGATGGTTCTCTGAAATGGCATCGGGGTACAGGTTCAGCTATGAGTCAACAGGAGACTGGAATAACCTTAATTCTGAATTTCTGTCACATTGCGATGTCGTAGTATTCCTGGATGCCCGACCCGATTCGGCCCTGCAGAGGGCTGTATTTCAGAAATATATGGAGAACGGTGGAGCATGGATGGGTTTTCATTTTGCAGCATTTGCCCTGACACCGAGTGCCTTTCCGCAGAATTGGGACTGGTATCACAACAAGTTCCTTGGATCAGGTCAATATGTAAGCAATACCTGGCGGCCCACATCAGCAATACTGCAGGTGGAAGACCGAAAACATCGGGCAACACGACATCTCCCTGAAACATTCGCTTCTTCGCCCAATGAATGGTACAGGTGGGAAAAGGATCTCCGGACAAATCCAGATATAAGGATTCTATTGTCAATTGATTCAACCAGTTTTCCTCTTGGTACAGGTCCGAAATTGCATGAAATCTGGCACAGTGGCTATTACCCTGTCGTGTGGAGTAACACCAGGTATAGAATGATTTACTTTAATATGGGGCATAACGATATTGATTATGAGAATAAAACCAACAAGGAACTGTCACATACCTTTGACAATAAAATTCAAAACAGGTTAATCATAAATGCTCTTCTGTGGCTTGGCGAAAGCAAATAATACTTATTCCCAGGGCTGGTATAAGCTTTTTCCTGAAGAGCGAAAGTGAAATATTACTACAGAGTGTATGGATTTTCACTTGTTTTTTGGTGGGTCCTTGATGCAACGAACAGAAAGACCAAACTCACTTGGACCAGTCAAGTGCCACACCTTTATACTTTTTGATTCTGGATTCATAAAATCCGGATTAGGGGGGTTATTAACTATGCTTGAAGTCCAAAAAGTTGCATCAGTGGACATAGCAGAAAAAGTTGGTTCATTCGGAAGTGGGAAATTATAAAGACGGTAACCTCCTGGAAGGGCTGTAAACCCACTTTCATTCGTAGCACCGACGTTGGGGTATGACCAATATGAAGTCCCTTTATCTTTTAATGGTCCACCTGCAACACTTTCTCCACCAAGATAATTTTCAAGTTTGTTCCACTCCTTAAGCGTTGGTATATGCCACCCAACCGGGCAGATACCCTGGGTTTTGCCTGTAGTTGCAGTATCAGAAGTATTATATTGCATCATTTCAGCCCATTGATATAATCCGCCATAAATATCACAAAAGCCTTCACCATTCTGGTAACAATATTTTTCAATCTGATTATTGTTTTGCTGCACTGTCAAACCATCGATACGAGTACCAACATTAAGGTTTTCTGCCATCCATGTCTGTGTACCGATCTTGACTACCTGATAGTATTTGTGTTTGTTATCCCGGTTATCAAATATGGCATTCAGATAAACATCTAAATAAATATCAGGTATGTTGCCCTGACTAACAACTGAGGTCAATTTGATGGTTTCTTTATGAGTATTTTCAGACAAGCCTGTTCTATTCACAGTTACTGTTATAGAATCATAAGTATTTTCTTTTATGTTACCTGAAGATGGATTTACAGTAATCCAATTCTGACTTGGAGTCAGAATATATGAAAATTCACCCTTGCCTTTGTTTGAAATGGCAAAATTCAAAGTTGTTGAATCAAATCCAAAGTCTAAGAGAGTATCAGAAGGATTAGGTACTGCAATTCCAGTTAAAGAAAAATCAATTTGCAGTGTTTCCTCTGAGGTGATGGTTACATTTTTTTTGCTGGGTACATAACTGTTTTTTGAAGTCAGAAGCTCATAATTCCCTGGCGACAGGCTTTTAAGAAAATATGTCCCGTCACTACCCGTGCTGGCGGAATCACCGGATTGATTTAATAAAACAGATGCCGCTCCGATAGGTTGGCTCGTCGAAGCATCAATTACTAAACCTTTAATTTCACCATGAAGGATTATTTCCTCGGTCTTGCAGGAGAGGAATAGAGTGACTATAAAACCTATTAACAAGATTAAAGCAGATTTCATAGTAATTGAGATTTTTTGAACTTCTTCGATATTTGATTATTAACTAAATTAATACTTTTCAGAGAATCTTACGATTGTTGGAGAAAAATATTTAATCTATACATTTCAGAAGATGCCATTTCAAAATTATAATTATAATTTATATTTAAATTTCTTTCTAATTGAATATCAATGACATTTGTAATATTGCTAATAATATTACAAAATCTTCACAGGTTTTTTGCTTTCTTAATTTCGTTTATCAGGCAATTAATTGAGAAGATGATAACCCTGACAGGGGAGCAGGTGAAAACTTAAATATTTGTTAAATTCTTCCAACTTCAGTTCTGCTTCAGAATCCGGAAATACTTTCGTTTCATTATTAATTTTAAAATATTAAAAACCATGAAAAAATTAATTGTTACATTTTTAGCTTTCACAGGATTCTTATTCCCGTTATTGGCACAGGTCGATCATGATCAGAGTGAGAATGAAATTATACCTCAGGAGTCTCTGACACTTAAAAAGGAGCAGATCCCGCCAGCAATTGTAAAGGCAGTTCAGCAGGACTTTGCAACTGGTCAGGCATTTACGTGGGGGAAATTTCCTTATGTACTTGAAAAACATGGATGGATTGTAGCAGCAGACGCAGTAAATCAGAAACCTGATCGTTATGAAGTTAAGATTAAAACACATGATGGGGGTGATATTTATGCTGTATATTCACCTGACGGGACAATTATCCAGTCACGGGTCATCAGAAAGGATGCAGCTTTGCCATCCAATGTTACTCAGGCTCTTGCAAAAAGTCAATACAAGGACTGGAAGGTTGTCGGTGATAAAGAACTTATCAAATATTATAACACCAAAAAAGATGTTGAAGAGCATTATCGCATTACAGTTGAGAAGAATAATGTAAAGAAAACGATCTCTTTTAATTACAAAGAACCTACAGCCGGTTAATATCAGATTATATAACGTGTTAATAATCAGATGAATTATTGCCATTCATCTGATTATTTTATTGTAATAAATCACGCAGGAATTACCAGCCTATTATTTTGAAATATATATTACATGATCCTGCAGCCAATCCGCAAATCGGACAGATTTAGTAATTTTGACTAATTAACCATAAAAATGAAACTGCTTATTGTTGAAGATGACAGATCTCTGTCGACAGCCATTTATGATTATCTGAAAATGGAGGGGCATATCTGTGAAACCGCGCAAAATTACAAACAGGCATTATTTAAAGCTGCCGATAACA
>WSSedA1B2DRAFT_1000249_pt1 | contig 11419 bp, 5 predicted proteins | sample WetSurSiteA1Bulk_FD_9465 | JGI IMG/M metagenome (IMG submission 9465) | reverse complement strand
ACCTGGCAATGGCATCATAAAGTGTTCTCCACTTCGAATTCAGATAATCGTTTGTTGGTGATTCACTGAATGTCTGAATTGGATTTATAAAAGGCTGGTCACCTGCGTCAGTGCCCTTGTTGGCTTCCAGACCTCTGATTGAACCATATACCCAGTTTGTGGTTGCTGATCCCCAGCCGCCGGCACGGTAATCCTGCCCGTCGAGCATCGAATAAGCACCGATCAGCATACCTTCAATGCCATCGGGAGAGGCTAATACATTCTCATCCAGGGCACCTGCTGGCTTAACTGTGAGGAAATCCTCCTTGCAGGAACCAATTATCATAATTCCGGCAAGTATTAAGAAAAATATAAAATATTTATTTTTCATATTAAATCATTTTTAAAGTTAAAAATTCACATTTAAACCAACAAGGTACTGCTTAACAAGAGGATAGTTCCCGGCATCCATACCAAAAGTTGTATCCCAGCCGGAAAGTTCAGGATCAAGACCAGAGTACTTTGTGATAGTAAAAAGATTCACTCCCTGGAGATAAATCCTGATTGATCCGATATTTATTTTACTCAGGACACTTTGTGGTATTGTATAACCTATTTGCAGGTTTTTCAAACGTGTAAAAGATCCATCTTCAATATAGTAGTCGTTTATCTCATTGTTTGATGAGAAATTCGACTTATTGGATGCTTTTGGCGTTGTGGCATTTGTTCTCTCAGGTGTCCAGCTGTTATATAAGAGGTCTGTGCTCTTCTGTCCCTGGAATGAAGGCCAGAAGTCTATCCACCATAAATTCCAGTTGAAAATATCGTTACCCTGAGATCCATAAATAAAAGCAGTAAGGTCAAAACCCTTATAGGTAAATGCCAGATTCAAACCGTATGTGAATTTTGGGTTTGGATCTCCTATAAATGTTCTGTCATCAGGTGTAATTTCACCGTCATTATTTACATCTTCAAAACGGAAGAAACCCGGCTCAGCCCCGGTCTGATCAGGAGCCTCGCTCACCTCGGTGGTAGTCTGGAATAATCCAAGTTGGTGGTAACCGAAGAACGAAGACATTGGGTGCCCTACCTGGTTCCTGACAGGAACTCCATTGATCCTGTTTGCAGTGTTAGTTTGATTGTATGGATCAAAGAACGTAATTCCTTCAGCAATTTTATCTATGTTATTTTTATAGGTTGTAAATACTGCGCTTCCGTCGAATCCAAAATCACCCCACTGGTTTTTATAGGATAGTTCCAGATCAACACCCGTATTTGACATCGAGGCGACATTAACATAAGGCACATCTGCAGCACCTACGGTTCCGGGAACTTCAACAGCGTAAAGAAGGTCCTCTGTTTTCTTCGAATACCAGTCGAATTTCAATCCAACTTTATTATTAAAGAATGAGGCATCAAATCCAACGTCAGTTGTTATGTTGGTCTCCCACTTGGCATTAGGATTTCCGATTCGTGTCGGGGCAAATCCCTGGACAGATGAATTGCCGGTTCCAGTTACGTCATAAAATGAAAGACTTGGGCTACCTCCGTAGTTAAAGAACTGGTTCTGTGGCGAAACAGCAAGCTGGTTTCCCATAGTGCCATATGAACCCCTGATTTTAAGGTCTGACAGCCAGTTTACATTAGTCATGAAATTTTCGCCCTTAACACGCCATCCGGCAGAGAAAGACGGGAAAACACCGTAACGGTTATCAGCACCAAACCTTGAGGAACCATCTCGGCGGACTGTTGCGCTTAACATATATTTGTCCCTGAAGGTATAATCACCCCTTATGAACTGCGAAACAAGTGTTGTTGGAGTGTTAAGCCATCCATAAGCGTTAATGATTTTTGCACCATTGCTCAAAGTCCGATAGAGAACTTCGTCGGAGAAGTAGTTTGCACGATTGCCACCTACTCCACGGCCAATTCCATATTCCACTGCTTCATAACCGGCAACAACCAGAAGTTTGTGGTCACCAAATGTCTTATCAAAAGTAAGCTGGTTTGTCCAGACCCAGTCGTTCCCGTAATATGATTCCTCCTGTAATGCGTTGGATTGAGTATTTTCAGCATTTTCATAGGTTTTATACGTATAGGCGTTCCATTGCCCGTTATCCCAGGTACCTCCCAGGGTAGATTTGAAGTTTAATCCCTGAATGATCTTCACATCAATAAATGCGCTTCCGATAAGGTGAAGGTTATAGTTGGTGTTGTCCTTTTGCCTTGTCAGTGATGCAACCTGGTTTCCAGCCTGGCCAAGCCTTGGAGCAATCCCTGTTCCTCCCCAGTCACCATTTTCCCAAAAATGGGTAACTCCCTGATATGGTCCGCTATCCCATATAACAGGGATGATAGACTGTGATCTGTATGATGCCTGCTGAATAGGGCTGCCTTCATCCAGGTTGGAAACGCCATGGCTTGACCTGTAAGCCAAAGTAATGTTTTCACCTACTTTTATCCTGTTATCCAGAAATGAAAATTCAGAATTGAACCGTGCCGTGTATCTATTTGCATTAGTGTACATTACAATGCCATCATCCATGTTTACACCTATCCCTGCAAAGAATTTTGCATTTTCAGTTCCGCCGGAAAGTGAGAGATCGTAATTCTGAATTGGTGCAGTACTTGTAATTGCATCATACCAGTCCGTATCTCCTGCCCAGCTGGGCATAGTCGGACTCGGATTTGAAGAAGGGCCATAGATCGGGTGAGTTTCCGTTGTTCCGTCGTTTTTGTAAACAAGCCACTGAAGATCAGCATATTCCTGGGCATTCAGCACGTTATCAGGACCTTTCCCCGGGTCCTTAATACCATAATACATGTTAAAAGATACTTTTGCACCGCTGCTCCCTTTTTTAGTGGTTACGATTATGACACCGTTTGAAGCCCTGGATCCATAGATTGAAGCTGCCCCAGCATCCTTAAGAACAGAAATTGATGCAACATCAGCCGGGTTCAGGGAAGAAATGTCCTGGGTGGGAACACCGTCAACAATATACAGAGGATCGTTGTTCTCAAATGAACTGAAGCCCCTGATCCTTACCCTTGCTGTCTCACCGGGTTCGCCGCTTCCAACAACTGTAACACCTGCAGTACGGCCCTGAAGGGCGTTACTGACGTTTGGTGTCGGAACAGCCGTGAGTTCTTCCGGTGCAACAGTGGCAATAGATCCGGTAAGGTCCCTCCTGCGTTGCTGTGTATACCCTGTAACAACAACTTCCTGTAAGGCCTGGACATCTGATATCAGATTTACATTGATTGTAGTCTGGGAACCCACAGTAATTGCCTGGGTTACATACCCTACCGATGAAAATACCAGCACTGAAGTGGATCCGGGTACTTTTAAGGTGTAACTCCCGTCGATGCCTGTCATGGCTCCGATTGTGGTCCCCTGTACTGTTACGTTTACGCCCGGGATAGCTCCTTCGCCTTCAGCGGTGACTTTCCCGGTCACGGTCCTTTCCTGCGCAAGCAAAATGCCTGAGGAAAGCACCATACTCAACAAAAACAGCGTGATACGCCGTAGTTTTGTAGTAATTTGCATAGTCAATTGTTTTGGTTAAACAGGTTAGTTAAAAATTGGTTCTTATTAAAAGTCAAGTCTAAAACTTGATCCAATAAAGACCAAATATAGTAAAATTAAAATAAGATTAAAAAATAATTAAGGAATTTTATGTTAAAACTCAATACAGATACCGTTCAATTCAGTTATCTATACTGAAAACTTAAACTTTTACACTTTAAATAAAAGCAAAAACATCAAGGACTAAAGTCCATAATCAGCTGTTTATCAAATAACCACGGTCTTAAGACCGTGGTTATTTATGAGGAAATGAGGCTATATCAAAAGAATGATTTTACCCCCAAACCCCCCAAGGGGGGCTTTTTATGTCATTGGTTTTCAATAAGTCCCCCCTGGGGGATTTAGGGGTGGCTTTAAAAAAGAGGCTTTTGATACAGTCTCTAATTTTCAAAATAATATCCTCGTATATTCATTATTTTAAATTCAATAAGTTCTGTTAAAAGGAAATTGTTATATATTGCCAGATAGAAACATGTAATATAATAAGGTATCAATTGTTTTATCTTTGATCTATGAAAATCCTGATTGTAGAGGATGAACCAAAGGTGGCATCATTCATTAAAAGGGGACTCGAGGAGAGTCATTATGATGCTGATATTGCTTATGAGGGGCTCTCTGCAGAGAAACTTGCCCGACAGTACAAATATGATCTGTTCATACTCGATATTATACTTCCCGGGATAGGAGGGCTTGATTTATGCCTGAAATTTAAAACACTCTTTCCAAATATTCCCGTTTTAATGCTTACTGCTCTTGGAACTACCGATGATAAGCTTGCAGGATTTGATGCCGGTGCCAATGATTACCTGGTCAAACCGTTTGAATTCAGGGAGCTGCTGGCAAGGGTAAAGGTCCTGCTTAAAACCGCCGATCCATTACATGAGAGTGTTAACAGATTAGTTGTCGCCGATCTGGAGCTTGATCTTGATAAAAAGGCAGCACGCAGGGGAAATTCATATATTGAGCTGACAGCTAAAGAGTTTTCTTTGCTTGAATACTTTATGAGAAACTCAGGCCGGGTGGTTTCAAGAAATGATATTGCTGAAAAGGTATGGGACGTAAGCTTTGATTTCAGCACCAACGTAGTCGACGTTTATGTTAACTTCCTTAGGAAAAAGATCGACAAAGGATTTGATAAAAAGCTGATCCATACCAAAGTCGGATTCGGCTATATTTTTGGAGAAATTTAGAATAAAAATTTTGGATTTCGGATTGTTGATTTCGGATTTTTAAATCCGCAATCCCAAATCCGCAATCCGATATAGTAAAAAAACAATACTTCACATTTAACCCCAGTTTAAAGCCGGATGCAAATCAGGACCAAATTAACCCTGCAGTTTCTTCTGCTCGGAGGAATAATTATGATAATTGCCTCCACTGCGATCTATACTTTTTCAGCTGATTTCCGCAGAGATGATTTTACTAACCTCCTTAGATCCAGAGCCGTGAGCATAGCTAAACTTGTGCTCGACAGCTATGAATATAATCCTAACCGCACCCTGAGAACCGGAACCGAATATCCTTTTAAATTACATAATGAAAAGTTTATAATCCTCAATTACAATAATGATACATTATATATATCGGACAGATACTGGAAATTAAAAGAATTGAATTCTATCATCGGACAAGTGAAATCTGACAAAGAGGTATTCTTCAGACAGAACGAGTATGACGTAGTTGGAACATCGCATGAAACCGGATTTTATAAGTTCGTGGTAATTGGTGCAGCCATCGATAAAGATGGCCATTTACATCTGCAAAAACTAAGAATAATACTGATAGCAGTAAGTATTGTAAGTCTCATTTTGTTTTCTATTGCCGGATGGTTTTATTCAGGGAGAGCCCTTAAACCTATATCAGATGTAGTTGAAAAAGTCGAAGAAATTTCGATAACAAGTTTGCATTTAAGAGTTCCTGAAGGTAACGGCACAGACGAGATTGGTAAACTTGCCAGAACATTCAATAATATGCTTGAGCGCCTGGAGACGTCATTTACAATGCAGAAGAGTTTTATCTCCAACGCATCACATGAACTCAGGACACCTCTCACATCGATAAATGGTCAGCTGGAGGTCCTTATGATGAAAGACCGAACAACCGAGGAATATAAGAGTGCACTAGCTTCGGTGCTCGATGATATCAAATTGCTGATTGATCTTTCAAACAGACTTTTGCTAATTGCAAGGACCAGTGCCGAAGGTCCTTCAAAATACAGCAGTAATATCAGGGTTGATGAAATCCTCTGGCAGTCTCAGGAAGAAATTAAAAAGTTCAATCCCGGATACCATATTAATATTTTGCCAGATGATTCAGTAGCTGATTCAGAACGGATGATTGTCAAAGGTGATGAATATCTTCTGAAAGTTGCAGTATCGAACCTGATGGAAAATGGGTGTAAGTATTCATCCGACAATTCAGTATCTGTAAGGTTCGGATGCCCTGATAAAATGATAGAACTGGTATTTGAAGACAAAGGAATTGGCATTTCAGAGGAAGACCTGAATAAGATCTTTGAACCTTTTTACCGGGGTGCAAATGCAATTTCATTTTCGGGCCATGGAATAGGTCTTTCTCTTGTAAATCAAATTATTAAAAACCATAACGGCACAATAACAATATCTTCACAGGTCGGAAAAGGAACAAAAGTTATGCTTACGCTTCCTTCGGTATTGTAAAATTAATTCTATTTTAATTCCCTTTTAATCTCTGTTTAATACAAGGAAATTAATATTGTTTTGGTTAATTTCTAAGGTAAACAGGTTAGGTTAAATTGATATGCCCCCTTCCCCCAAGGGGGGTTAGAAATGAGACAAAAATAAGTCCCCCTTGGGGGATTTAGGGGTAAAAGACAAGCGATCTCCACGCTTGCTTTTATTTAGTATTAAATTGATGTGTTTAGGCCTTTTAATTTTTAATAACCTGTTATGCAAAAAAATCGGTGTTTTTTTTTACTCTTAGTGGGATTTTTCATCCTTTCAGGCTGCCGGTCTGGCAATAAACCTGAATCCAATTCAGCAAAACAAGCTTCAACATCTCTACCTGCCGCCACTGATGACTTCTTCCAGGAAATTAGTCATGAGGCCGGATTGGATTTCACACACTCAATCGGAGATGATGAACTGACCAATATTATTCAGTCGGATGGCGGAGGTGCTGCTTTTCTCGATTATGACCAGGATGGCTATATCGACATTTACGCCTGCAGTGGTACCTGGCTTGAAGGTGTCAGTAAAAACGAAAAACCTGATCAGCTGCCCGGAAATCACCTCTACAGGAACAGGGGCAATGGAACCTATGAGGATGTTACAAAGAAAGCAGGTGTCGGAGGACCATGGTATAGCATGGGTGTTGCAGTCGGTGATTTTAATAATGACGGCTACCCCGACTTATTCCTTAGTAATTATGGGCCGAATGCCCTTCTCAAAAATAATGGCAATGGTTCATTTACTGATATTACCAAAAGGGCTAATGTTGCCGGTGGAAAGGAATGCAGTGTCGGAGCCGTATGGTTCGATTATGACAATGACAGTTTCCTGGATCTTTATGTTGGAAACTACCTTGAGTTTGATCCAAATTACAAATATTATTATGCTCCCGACGGCTTCCCGGGTCCCATGGCATACGATGCCCAGAAGGATGTATTATATCATAATAAAGGAGACGGGACATTTGAAGATGTGACAGTGAAAATGGGCATAACCGATATTGACGGAAGAGCTATGGGTGTAAGCGTTGCTGATTATGATGATGATGGCTATGTTGATATTTTTGTGGCCAACGATCATACACTGAATTACCTCTGGCATAACGAAGGCGGAAAAGGATTTGTAGATAAGGGAACAATGTCAGGAACAGCATTCAGCCAGGCAGGAGAAGCAACTGTTAGTATGTCAGTCGATTTTGCTGACTTTAATGGTGACGGCCTCCTCGACATTTTTAAATCGGATGATACGTATTGCTCCCTGTATGAGAATATTGGCAATGGCGTCTTTTCCGACAAAGGAGTTTCTTCAGGTATATCGATGGCTGCAGCTCAATTTGTCGGATGGTCTTCGTCATTTATCGACTACGATAATGACGGAGATGTCGATATTTTTAAAACCAACGGCGCTCTCAAGCACCTGTATGGGCAGGAGGATCAGATGTTTCAGAACGAGGGAGGAGGAAAATTCAGGGATATATCACTTGAACTCGGGAAATATTTCAGCGAGGAATATGTAGGACGCGGAGCATGCATGGGGGATTATGACAATGATGGCGACCTTGACATTTTTATAGTGAATCTGAATAGCCACTGCGTTTTCCTGCGAAACAATAAAGGAAACCAGAATAACTGGCTTATTCTGGATTTGACCGGTACTTCAAGTAATCGTGATGCAATTGGGGCCAGGGTGAAACTGACTGCCGGAGGTAAAACCCAGACAGCACATAAAAAATGCACAACCGGGTACCTTTCACAGAATGATCCCAGGATGCATTTCGGTCTGGCAAAGAATGAAATAGTCGACAGGATAGAAATTATATGGCCATCCGGGAAATTGCAGAACCTGGAAAATGTCAAAGTCAATCAGATACTTGAAATAAAAGAACCGTAAATCACTGGTTCATGAAGATTAAAGAAGAAATCATTCCGATCAAAATAGTAATACTTAGCCTGGCCTGCATTATAATATATTCATGCAGCAACTGGCAGGTTAAACCAGGCATGCTGATCCTTACAGAGGTTCCGGGAAATATAAATTCACAGGATTATTTGAGTGGGGTATCAGGAAATTATCTTCGCGGAGCAAAGATCAGTTCAATCATTCCCGGTAAAACTTCTTCGCAAAATGTGCTTACTAAAGATTTTTATTCGGCATGTTCACCAGATATTTCTTTCGATGGAAAATCAATGCTTTTTTCCGCACAGCTGAAACAGGAGGATCCATGGCAGATTTGGGAAATGAACCTTGACAATCTGAAATCCAGAAGGGTCACCTCATCTGATGAAAACTGCACCGATCCTGTATACCTGCCGGGTGGCCGGCTGGCATTCAGCCGGCTGACTGTGAATGATACCGTTAAGTCAGCTCATTGCCTTTACACCTGCAATCTGGATGGTTCCGGTATCAGACAGATCACCTTTAGTCCGGCTGACAACCTGGCCCCCACCGTTTTAAAAGACGGCCGCTTACTGACAGTTAACAGGCAGTTGCTGCCAGCTAAGGGGGATCCTATGCTGATGGTCATGAGGCCTGATGGCACTAAAGCCGATATGTTCTATAAAAGCACCGAAAGCACCACTCTGATCAGCAGTGCGCATGAAACAAGCGATGGAAAATTATTATTTATTGAATCGCGAAATGAAGCAATGCCTAAAGGCAACCTGGTCTCCATTACGTATAACAGACCATTACATTCTAGGATAGATCTTACATCAGGAGTTGACGGAGATTTTTGCGCTGTGCTGCCTTTCAGACCAAACAGATATCTGGTCTCCTGCCGCAAACAGGATTCCGATCATTTTGCTCTCTATGAGTTTGATCCTGAGAAAAAACAGCTTGGGGAGATGGTTTATTCTGATCCGGAATACAGCATTGTTGATATTGTACTCGTTGAACCGTATGAAAGACCCAGAAAGCTTCCAAGCGAGGTCGATCTGCAGGTAAAAACAGGGTTGCTGCTTTGCCAGGATATAAATTTCCTGAACCCGCTGTTGTCGGTTAGTTTATCAGATAAACATAAAGCATCAAAAATAGAAATTCTTGGAATCGATACAACATACGGAGTAGTTGAAGTTGAAAATGATGGATCGTTTCAATTAAAAGTAATGGCCGACACTCCTTTCAGGATAAAGACCCTTGATGAGAAGGGCAATACTGTCAGCGGCCCGTGCTCATGGTTATGGTTGCGCCCAAACGAACGGAGAGGATGTATAGGATGCCATGAAGATCCTGAACTTGCTCCTGAAAACAGAGTATCGCTCGCAATAAGAAAATCCCCGGTGATTATACCTGTCCACATTTCGGAGATTAAAGAAAAGATTGTAGACCTGGAATAGATATGAGAAAATATTTTAAAATAATATTGCCTGTTGGAATAGTGTTTATTTTAGGGTCTGTTTTATATTCTCCTTACCACAGATGGGCTAAGGAACATGTAAACCAGATGACAGCCACTGATGATCATCCACTGAAATGTGGATCTTGTCACCTGCATTTGCAAAAATCAGGCATCATTTCAAAGTTAGTCAATGCAAACTATTATTCACCTTTTAAACTTGTTGTTTCAAATGACGGAAAATACTTATATGTTGTGGCAGAAGAAGGAAATGCCCTGCTGGTTGTTGATACTGAAAAACAAAAGGTAACGCATAAAGTGGAGGTAGGTAGTCGTCCGCATAGCATTGTTCTGAGTAAAGACGGAAAGACAGCATATATAAGTAATCAATGGTCAGATAATGTTTCAGTTGTCGATCTTGACTCATTTAGTGTTACATATACACTTAAAACCGGAGGAGGCCCTGCCGGTATTACTTTAAGCGCTGATGGGAAATATCTTTATGTTGCAAATTCATTTTCTTCAGATATTTCAGTAATTAACATTTCTTCAGGTGAAGAGATAAAAAGGTTGACTGCAGGAAACAATCCAACAGGTGTGAATACAAATGTCGATGGAAGTTTAGTTTTTGTTACAAGCCGCCGCACATTGTCTAAACCTTTCGGAGATACAATAAGGTGTGAGCTTACTGTTATAAATGACAATAATCAGAGGGTTGTTGAGCGCAGGGACATCGAGTCAGCCTATCTGATGGAAAACATAGGCTTTACTCCATCAGGCGATCTTGCAATAATGCCCCTGATAAGACCAAAAAACAATGTCCCCACAATTCAGGTTGAAAGAGGCTGGATGATGACCAACGGCATAGGGATTGTTGAATCGAAACCCTCCGGAAGAACAATACAGCTGCTGCTCGACGAACCAAATGCATATTATGCCGATCCTTTTGATATAGCAATTACTCCTGATGGGAAAAGAGCATTTGTTTCAAATGCAGGCGTCGATTGTATTTCAGTAATTGATATTGAAGCCATCCGTGCACTCATTGCTGAATCGACTGATAAAATGCTTGATACATATTCAAATCACCTTGGTATAAGCAGCCGCTTTGTTCTTAAACGAATACCCACAGGTGCCAATCCAAAGGGACTTGCACTTTCGCCTGACGGTAAGAAACTTTATGTGGCCGAACATCTTGAGGACAGGATTGCAGTTATCAACACTGAAAATTTGGAAACTACCGGAACAATAGATCTTGGAGGACCTCGAAGGATTACTGTTGCCCGCCGTGGAAGGCAGCTCCTCAATAATGCAGGACATACTTTTCAGAATCAATATTCCTGTTATACATGTCATCCTGATGCACATGAGGATGGACTTGTTTATAATATGGCATCAAAAGATATGGGTCGTAACATTACAAATACCCAGTCGCTGAGAAACATCGGGGATACACCGCCTTATAAATGGAATGGGAAGAACCTGACAGTTTACAAGCAGGACGGGATGCGTTTTTCGACTGTTCTGACAAGAACCGAAGCTTTCAGCTATAAAGACCTCGATGCCCTGGCATCGTATATAATGACAGGTATACCCAATCCGCCCAATCTACAGTATAACGCTGATGGGGAACTTTCTGAAGCTCAAAAAAGAGGAAAGGCGATTTTTGAACGTACAACTGATTTTAAAGGATACGAAATCCCTGTAGTAAATCGCTGTATTACATGTCATCCGGCGCCATATTTTACAAACAAAAAAATGGCGGATGTTGGCACTCTTGCGGCTTCAGACGATTCAATCCTGTTCGATACA
>WSSedA1B2DRAFT_1000248_pt1 | contig 11424 bp, 11 predicted proteins | sample WetSurSiteA1Bulk_FD_9465 | JGI IMG/M metagenome (IMG submission 9465) | reverse complement strand
CAAAGTAGATTATTTCGTCCATGGCTGCCCAATGTATATACCGGAATTTGTCACCGTAATAAAGGCTGCCCTGCAGGGAATACCTTATTACCCGCCTGATTACCCTGTATGTGTCGAATGCAAGCTGAATGAGAATGTCTGCATGTATGACCGCAAAGTTACATGTCTCGGTCCTGTCACAAAGGCCGGATGCAATTCATGGTGCATAAACAACGGCAATATCTGTTACGGATGCCGGGGCATGGTCAGTAACCCGAATGAAAAAGGCGCTCAGGACGTTCTGGCAAAATACAAGATCCCAATGGACCTTATCCTGAACAAAATGAATATGTATAACAAATGCAGGGAGCTCGGCTAATATGAAAAAAAATATAAATGTAAATGTTGAATATATCACAAGGGTTGAAGGGCATGGGAATATAGTTATTAATGTAAAGGATGGCAAACTGGAGACCTGCCGTCTGGACATTGTTGAATCGCCACGTTTTTTTGAGGGGATGCTGAGGGGCCGTTCGGTCTTTGAGGCACAGCATATAACCAGCAGGATCTGTGGTATCTGCGCATGCGGACATACCCTTGCTTCGATACAGGCGGCAGAAGATGCCCTTGGCATCACGCCGACAGAGCAGACCATTAAACTCAGGAAACTACTTTTGCACCTCGAAATTCTGGATAGTCATATCCTTCATATATATCTGCTGGTGGCTCCCGATGTCCTGGGTGTTAAAAGCTTCGTCCCGTTGATAAGCCTTAATAGCGACGTTGTACGCCAGGCCTTACGGATGAAAAAGACCTGCAATGATCTTTGCGATATATTAGTCGGGAGACATGTGCACCCGATATCTGCTATCGTGGGAGGATTCACAAAACTTCCCAAACCGAAAGATCTGGATAAGATGCTCGATCTGTTAACCGGGATGAGGCGTGATATGGAGTTAACAGTTGAGTTATATCCCTATTTTAAATTCCCCGAATTCGAACGTGACACAGAATACGTTGCTTTGGTGAGCGATGACGCTGAATACCCTCTGCTCATGGGTGATATAGGTTCCACAGATGGTGTCAGGATGAATAAGAATGATTACAGGAAGATTGCCAATGAGTTCATCGTTCCCCATTCTTCTGCTAAACATACAAAGCTAAGCAGGGAATCATATGCAGTCGGCGCATTGGCAAGGTTCAATCTGAATTCTGAAAAACTCCATCCTGCAGCCAGGGAAGTAGCTGCTGAAGTGGGATTGACGCCCAAATGCATCAATCCCTATCTCAATACAATTGCGCAGTTGATCGAGAGCGTCCATTGTCTTGAGGACGCAATAGCAATTGTTGAAGACCTGAAGAGCAGCCCCTTAAATTATGACGAGGAAATCGTTGTTGGATTAAATGAGCAGCAGAGGATCCCTGTGAAAGCCGGTAATGGTGTGGGAGCAGTCGAAGTCCCAAGAGGTATCCTGTTTCATAATTATCATACGGATGAGAACGGCATGATCACAAATGCCAACTGCATTATTCCCACAAATCAGAATACCGCAAATATAGAGCACGATATGATAGAACTGGTTCCGGAGATTCTTGAACAAAGTGAAGAGGAAATAACACTCGCTGTTGAGATGCTTGTCAGGTCGTATGACCCCTGTATCTCCTGTTCAACACATCTTATGAATGTGAAGTTTATAAATAGATAAGAAACAGTGCGTGGAGTGTCACAGGAATAAGTAAAATGGGAACAGGTTCAACGCATTTCGTTAACTCGAAAAATGCAATTGAATAATGCAGATGTTATGAAAAAGTGTATTTTTCGATACCTTAATGTACATTTCACGAATGGTTAAAGGAATATTTTTATCAAGAGAANAAATAANGATAATCTCAATAATTCATTGATTTAAATACATTTTTGAACAATGTCTGCATTATTTAACTTAGTTATTCAGAATGCTCGCTTACAAATCCCTTTATAAGGTCTTTCTTACCGATAATTCCGGCTAATTTCCCCTCTTTCAGAACAGGCAGAAGATGTATCTTTTTCTCTGTCATTAACGTGGCCACATATTCTACCGAAGCCTCTTCATCAACAGTGATCACGTCCTTTGTGCATATGTCTTCTACCGTAGATGCAGCCATTCTCCTGATCTCATTTTCCATCTTGCTTGTTCCGAGCGGTATATAGGCATCAAACAATCTTAAGATTGTGGGTATGTGGAGCCTGCTGTTTTTGCTTATGAGGTCATTCTCTGTAACAATTCCTTTCAGATTTCCTTTATTATCAACAACAGGGGCGCCACTGATCTTATATTTCATGAATATTCGTGCCAGTTCTTCTATCGTAGTGGCTGGCTCTGCTGTAATTACATCCTTGGTCATAATATCCCTTGCCTTAAGCATAATATCTCCTTTTCTTTAAATATACCAAGCCTATTCATAATCAGTCAATTTTACAGCTTCTATCATAACTCAGCCATTATTTAATTATTTAATAATTAACGCAATTTTGCTATCTTAGATATTATGGACAGGAATATAGTTTTACAGAAAAAATTAGTCGAAAAAATAGCGCTCAACAGCGCCGAACACGAAATACGCAATATTGTTAAGGGAAACAGAACGTATCCTGAAATATATCAGGATATCAAAAGAACTGTTGAGTACGCGGCACATGTCCATAAAAATCAGCTGCGTAAAAGCGGAGAGCCTTATATATTCCACCCTTTAAATGTAGCGCTTATTGCAGCTGAAAATGGTATGGTTGACAAGATCTCGATAGACAGCTGTCTTCTTCACGACGTCATTGAGGACGGTGAAGTCAGCAGGACTGAAATTTCGGAATTGTTTGGAGAAGAAGTTGCAGAAGTTGTAGAGGGGCTGACAAAGATAAAAGAACATAAGGATGAGTCGTATGATAAATTCTTTTCTCATACTATTAACAACCCAAGAGTTGCCTACATTAAAATCTTTGACAGGTTGCACAACCTCAAAACATTGGAATATCTCAGACAAGAAAAACAGATACGTATCGCAAATGAATCTATGGACATTTATTATAAACTGTGCATACGTCTATGCCTTACGGACATTGCAAATGAAATAGAATCCTTTTGCATGCCGATCCGTTATCCGGATAAATTTGCCTTATTTTCTGCAAGACTTAAAAATATTCAGGAAGAAGCCGCTCCCATCATAGATACCTTTAAAATGAATATCCTCGAGAAATGTCATGAAAATGACGTAAAGATAAAGAAGATAAGAGTCCAGTGGAAACCATTTCTTGATATAAGCGATTACAATTTTATGCATATCCCCAATGTTCTATTATTCAAGCTTGTAGTTGACTCAGTTGAGAATGCCTATAAAATGCTCTGGCTTGTAAACAGCATTTACAAGGTAGCCGGCACTATTGAAGACAATATATCTGTCCCCAAGTTTAATAATTTCAGGGGGATCAATTATACAGTCGTTGTGGGAGGAGTCAAGATCCCACTGCTCATTACAACTGATAAGTTTAACGAATTTAACAGAAAAGGCATCCTTGTGTACGGGAGTTTCAGCAAAGATACCACTATCAACAGAAAATTAATGGAACACCTTCAGGAATACCTGATTAATGAAAATAATTTTATGGATGTGAAGACATTAATCCCTTTTATCGAAAAAGATGATATTCAGGTCTTTGCAAAGGATGGGAAGACCATTATCGATCTCAAAAAAGGCTCAACAGTACTTGACTTTGCATTTAAAATACATTCGGATTTAGGATTAAGGGCTGATTATGGAATAGTCGACGGAGTAAGGGTAGGATTGGGTGATGAATTAACTAATGGCAATGTTGTGCATATATACACAAATAATACGATTACAGCAACAGAGGATTTTCTAAGAAAGTGTGTAACTCCCAAAGCACAAAGGATACTAAAAAAACACTTTGAAAATTTCCATATCGATGCCCTTTTTAACATTGCAAAAACCTACCTGGAGAAAAACCTGTCCGTTCTTCATATAGATGCGGATGAGTTCTGGAAAAAGTTGTATGAGATCTCCCCCGCTGAAAGGGAACGATTGGAAAAGGTTATAGGAATACTTCGTTCTGTTTCAGGCGCTGAAAACCTATTAGTCGAACTTCGGCTGATTGACAGGGAGCGAATTTCTATTTTGCGGAAAAAAGATGAGTCCTTTCTTAAGGCATGGAATATTTTTTCTTCGGGTCAAAAAGGTTTGCCTGTAGAATTCGATTTTCTGGATGAAAATTATCTGGCCTGTCCTTCTTGTATCCCCACGCTCAACAATGCACCACATAAAGGCATTCTTGAACAGACAAGGTTTATTGTCCATGCCGGCATCTGCAAGAATACTGACAAAACTGATGAAGAAAGGATTTTACCCGTTAAGTTCAGAAAGAACAAGCAGATAGACAGGATGATTTATATGATAATAGAAACAGATGATGTTTCAGGCATTACCCACTCAATATCTTCAGTTTTTAAAAACATAAATCTCGAGATATTTAATGTAGAGAATGACCATACAAAGGCCCTTTACAGATTAGCTTATTACCAGAAATCTCCCCAGATGGTTTCTTCATATCTTGAACACCTTCACAAGATCCAGGAAGTCAGAAGCATTATAATAAGCACTAAAAACGTATTTGTGACTCAATCTCTCCTGGATAACGCACCGGCAATTATATCAGCACGGTAGTACTCTCCATGTCCCGGAAAAATGATCGCATGTTTGCCGGATTGTTTTAAAACAGCATCAATGCCAATTATAATATCCCTCAGAGAATCCGACTCTCTTTTATAGACCTGATTGTCACTGTTAGGATTTGTCAGGAGATACCTGTAAACACTCAGAATATCTCTGTCATCTGAAGACAGGCTCTGAACGTTGATCAGAAAATCAGAAGTAAANACAAGCCCATAGTCTTTATTAAGGAAAAAAACATGTCCGGGAATATGGCCGCCAAGACTTTCAAGAACTTCAAATGTGAGATTGCCGATTGTCACTTTATCTGTAATTTTAAAAGTTCCCTCGTTTCCAATATGCGATATCTGGAAATAGTCTGTCTTTTCAGGAAATCTGCATTCGGTAAACTTATTGATCAGCCTTGTGTAATATTTATTCAGATTCGATAGCCTGCCTGATAAACCATAAGCCCTGTTGTTATGTTCTATCACCTCTTTGCATGCGGGATGCATGAACACCTGCGTACCGAATTCCTCAGCAAAATATCCTGCTGTTCCTGCATGATCTGCATCCGGGTGGGTTAGGAATATTCTCCTCACCTTTGACGGGTCCAGAGATTTTCTTTTTAGCAGGGCCTTGATATCCTCGTAATAAACCCCGTAACCTGCGTCGATCATTGTCATCTCATCATCATGATGGAATATGTAAAGGTTTTCAGTAGTCGGAAGGCGAAAACTGTAAAGCCGGACTTGCTTATTGATCTGGATGGGCGGCATTTCAACAGTGGTAAACCGTTCGGCCACCCTTGTCCTTGCCTTTGATGCGAGTGTCAATATCTTTTCGAAGACATCTCCTGCCTCGAGATAATTGCCGGCTTCTTCATAGAAATGTACGAGATCAGCATACAACTCCTGTGACGAATCTACAATCAACCGTATCTCATCGAATTCTTTATCAGGCAATAACCTCCGGAGTTTCAGGAAGAACTTCTCCACCAGTTTCAGTCCGATAATATTCTCTACTTCTTTTTCATCAGTTCCCCTGTATAAGACACGATAGTAATAACCAGCCCTGTTTATTGCATCCAGCAACCTGTCAATCTCCCCCAAATCCCTGGTTGCCATAGCGATCTTCGCAGATTCAGGATCGATGTCTTCATCATACAGCATGTATATGACATTTGCCCCGTGCGCTTTGAGAAGATTCGCAAAGCCTGCAAGGGTGCCTGGTTCATTTCTAAGCCTGACCTTAATTTCAAGCACATTTTCAAGGCTTGTTATCTGCACATCATCCTTAACCAAAGGGGTTTCTTCAAACATGTACTGATTTTCTTTCAAAGAGTATAGCAGGTTCATTAGATCATCCTGCCTGAACATCTGCACTTCAGTTGCTACGCGATTGCTGTGAACAGAACGGTCATAATGAAAGAAACTGATATTGCCTTTGCAGGCGGCTATTAACGATGCAAAATCAGCAAGTGAACCCGGTCTGTCCTGAAGGAATACACTGAATTTCGCAATCAGATCAGCATATATTCCTGCACGGGGTATCGTAATCCGCTTAAATATTTTTACCGGAAGGGATGATAAGGGATGGTCTGTTTTCACAATCCTAATTTTATCAGAGAAACAGGATTCACGTTTATATCCATCACCTTTACTCCAAAATGAAGATGGGGTCCGCTCGATCTTCCGGTTGAGCCGACAAAACCAACCACTTCTCCTTTAGAAAGAATATCACCAGGTTTTACCTTAAAGCCGGAAAGATGCATGTAAATTGTATACAGCCCCTGTCCATGATCGAGGATAAGAGTATTTCCGCCGTAGAACAAGCCTTCAGCCAAAACAACCCTGCCGTCATTTGATGCCTTTATTTCCTCGCCTTCTTTCCCTTTGATGTCCAGACCTTTATGGATACTTACAAATTTTCTGTTCATAATGCGCTTTGTGCCGTATACGGTTGACTTATCGTTTTCAAGTGGCATCATAAAAGATCCATTCCACTGTTTTTCAGATACAGTCTGAAAAATAGACTGCAATCTCTTATTCTCATTTTTCACCAGATCAAGATCATCAGGGCTTAAAAATACCTTATCAGCCGGCAGGGTAAGTTTCAGTTTTGGAAACCTGGTCTTCTTTACTGATACTTTCAGTTTCCTCTGCTTTTGTCCGGCTTTTATTTTAAGAGTATAGGTTCCGGGTTTTGTTTCAATATCAACCGCTCCGATAGCAATAAAGCATCCGTCTCCTGAATCAGAAAAGCAAAATACCTTCTTTGCTAATGAGGCTGAGGGCATTAATGGGGGTTTTGCATCTGTTACCTTAATAAGAAAGGCGTCTCCGGGGCTGATTGTCTTTGGAGATATCTCTGCATGGAATGCAAAGGCATTTTGAGGACATACAACAAACAGCAATGCTGTTAAAACAGCCGTCAGAAAGGATTCAAGGATTCGGGGATTCATGGATTATGATAAAAGAAATTCTAATAACGCCTTCTGCGTATGGAGTCTGTTTTCTGCCTGGTCAAAAACCAGACTTTTAGGACCGTCTATAACCTCATCGGTTATCTCTTCCCCCCTGTGTGCAGGCATGCAGTGAAGCACTATCACATCCTTCTTTGCATCAGAGAGGAGTTTACTGTTTATCTGATACTTTTTAAACTTCTTTTTTTTCTTTGCTGCATCTTTCTCCTGCCCCATGCTTACCCATACATCTGTGTAAACAACATCTGCTTTATAAACAGCCTCTTTAGGGTTTCTCACTATGGCTATATCGCTTTTTGCACCAGCCCTTGACTTTTCAAAAACATAAGGGTCCGGCTCATAGCCTTTGGGACAGGCAATCACAAGATTTATTCCGGTTATGGAAGCTGCTTCTATCAAAGAATTTGCAACATTATTCCCATCACCTATATAAGCAAACCGGATACCTGCAAGACGATGCTTTCTTTCGAGAACAGTCATCAGATCAGCAAGCGCCTGGCATGGATGGTGCAAATCACTCAGTCCGTTTATTACAGGGATCGAAGCATAAGATGCAAATTCTGTGAGAATATTATGGCTGTAAGTCCTGATAACAACTGCATTAAGATATCTTGATAATACCTTTGCAGTATCATGAATTGTCTCTCCTCTCCCAATCTGAATCTCTTTTGGATTCATATAAAGAGACTTACCCCCAAGCTGGTATATCCCCACCTCAAAGGAAACCCTCGTACGGGTAGACGCCTTTTCAAACAGAAGGCCGATGCTTTTACCGATTAAAGGGCATTTATTGATATCTTTACCTGATTTGAGTTCTATGGCCCTTTTAAGAAGAAAGGTTATTTCTTTAGAAGATAAATCCTGCACTGTCAATAAATCTCTTTTCATCTGAAAACCCCTATTCTTTTTGTAATTCAGGTTTATCCGGCTGAGGCGGGTCTGGCCGGACAAACTGAAATCATGCTTAATCCGAAAGTAATGCTACGATATCTTTGAAAGAACTCCGTTAAGGATATCAACGAGCTGATCTATCTCCTTCCGATGCACAATCAGAGGCGGTATGAAACGTAACACATTCCCTGTTGTACAGTTTATAAGCACGCCCTTTTCAAGACATGCCTTCACAATTAAATCCCCTGGCTGTGTCAACTCCATGCCTAATAAGAGTCCTTTGCCCCTGATGTCTTTAATAAGCCTTGGGAATTTTGTCCTGAGCCCCTCAAGTTTTTCGATAAAGTAACTGCCCATCCTGTTGCACTGATCCAGGAGGAACCCGTCTTCAAGAAGTGTTTCTATGGTAGCAACTGCAGCAGCACAGACAAGCGGGTTGCCACCAAAGGTTGAGGCATGATTACCCGGTTGAAAGGCATTTGCAACTTTATCTGTGGCAAGCATGGCGCCGATCGGCACTCCGCCACCCAGTCCTTTTGCGATAGTCATGATATCAGGCTTAATGTCAAAATACTCATACGCAAAGAGCTTTCCTGTCCTTCCCATGCCGGTCTGCACCTCATCCAGAATGAGGAGGATATTATATTCATCACAGAGATCCCTCACCTGTCTGAAATAGTCCTGATCCGGCAGATTGACGCCGCCCTCGCCCTGAATCGGTTCCAGGAGGACCGCACATATATCGTCTGTAATGGTCTTTCTCAGTGCATTGATATCATTGAACGGAACATATTTAAAACCAGGCACCAAAGGTTCAAATCCCTTTTGAATTTTTTCCTGGCCTGTTGCGGTAAGGGCCGCCAATGTCCTTCCGTGAAACGAATTCAGTGCAGTAATAATCTCAAAGCGATCCGGGTTCCCCTGCTCTTTTGCATATTTCCGCGCAAGCTTTATTGCTGCCTCATTCGCCTCTGCGCCTGAATTACAGAAAAAAACCTTATCTGCAAAGGAATTTTCCACAAGGAGTTTTGCGAGTTTTATCTGGGGCTCAATATAATAATAATTTGAGACATGTATAAGTCTCTGCGCCTGTTTCTGTATTGCAACTACAACACGCGGATGGCAGTGCCCGAGGATATTTACTGCAACCCCGGCGACAAAGTCAAGATATTCCTTGCCGTCAGAACTCCATACCTTCATGCCCCGTCCTTTTCTGAGGACGATCGGGTATCTGCCGTAAGTATTCATTATATAGCGACTTGATTCATCGAAGTATTTTTTCATTTCCATGTGTGTGATAATAACGGAAAATCTGTTGAAAAATCAAACAACCCTCAGCCTTTACTTTATATACGGAAATATATTAAAATTATAGACTTTTAAGGAGGTGATGATTTGGTTAAAATAAGACTTATGAGATTAGGAGCGCATAAGAGACCTTTCTACAGGTTAGTTGTAGCCGATTCCAGGGCAAGAAGGAATGGTCCCTTTATAGAAGTATTGGGCACATACGATCCCTTAAAAGAACCTTCCGAAATAAAGCTCGACGTAGAAAAGGCAAAACTTTGGTTGCAGAGAGGAGCACAACCTACTGATATTGTTAAAAAGCTAATGCAAAGGACTGGCTTATAGTCAGTCCAATACTCGTATGGAGGTAGAATGATGAAAGACTTAGTAGAAAAGATGGCGAAGGCTCTGGTAGACAGACCTGAAGAAGTTAACGTTACCGAGGTTGAAGGCGAAAAAACCACTGTTTTTGAACTCAGGGTTGCACAAACCGATCTGGGAAAGGTTATCGGCAAACAAGGTAAAACTGCACGCGCAATGAGAACAATCCTCAGCGCATCAGGGACAAAAATAGGGAAGTTAACGTTACCGAGGTTGAAGGCGAAAAAACTACTGTTTTTGAACTCAGGGTTGCACAAACCGATCTGGGAAAGGTTATTGGCAAACAAGGTAAAACTGCACGCGCAATGAGAACAATCCTCAGCGCATCAGGGACAAAAATAGGTAAACGCTGCGTGCTTGAAATCCTCGAATAATTATATCTGAGCTCCTCAAGCGGGATGAATAATATTTCGTAGTCTGCAATACATCCCTAAGTTAACTTAATTTAAAAACAAAGGGGTAGGAGGGAAAAATCCTCTTACCCCTTAATACTTCTTGGTCTTTCAACATTCAAGAGCAAAGTCCTGAAATGAAATGCGATATAATTACAATTTTCCCTGATATTTTTCATTCATATCTCAGTGAGGGCATCATGAAAAAAGCCCTCCAGAAGGGTATTGTTGAAATAACTGTGCACAATCTGAGGGATTATACAAAAGACAAGCACAGAACTGTTGATGATTATCCCTATGGAGGCGGCTCAGGCATGGTCATGAAACCAGAACCGTTTTTCAGAGCGGTAGAAACACTTTATCCTGATGCCGCTCAGAGAAGGGTTATCATGTTAAGCCCTGCAGGAAAACAATTCGACCAGAACATGGCCATGGAATTTTCAGAAGACGACCGGAGACTTGTACTATTATGCGGAAGGTACGAGGCAATTGATGAAAGGGTACGCACCGGCCTGACCCATGATGAAGTTTCTGTAGGGGATTACATCCTGACTGGCGGAGAACTGCCTGCTTTAGTTATAATAGACGCTGTCTCAAGATTAATACCCGGAGTCCTTGGAGACGAACATTCTGCTGAAGTGGAATCCTTTTCATGGGGCATACTCGATTATCCCCATTATACAAGGCCTCCCTTGTTCAGGGGCTTGCCGGTGCCCGAGGTTTTAATGTCCGGGAACCATAGAGAGATAGACAGATGGAGGCGCAGGGAGGCGCTGAAGCGTACGTTGCAGAGGAGACCTGACCTTCTTGATAAATGCAGTCTCAGCGATGAGGATGAAAGATTCATAAGAGAAATAAAGGAGGAATTACAATGAGCTTAATGGGAGCAGTTGAGGAAAGTTTCAAAAAGGAAACTACTGAGTTTAATATTGGAGATACGGTAAGGGTTTCAGTAAAGGTTGTTGAAGGTGACAAGGAAAGAATCCAGCCGTACGATGGCGTAGTAATCGCCAGGCACGGAGGCAGCACAAGGGAGACATTTACTGTAAGAAAGATATCCTTTGGCGTTGGCGTAGAAAGAATATTTCCGCTATTGTCCCCTAATATTGACAAGATAGAGGTACTGAAGAGAGGAAGTGTAAGAAGGGCAAAGCTGTATTATCTGAGGGGCAAAAAAGGCAAGGCAGCAAAGGTTAAGGAGAAAGAAAGATATTTTGAAGCAAAGCCTGTTGAAACACCGGCTGCAGAATAATACGATCTAACTATATCAATTTATAGAACGTCCATTTCTCCCCTGCGTTAATGGAAGGG
>WSSedA1B2DRAFT_1000246_pt1 | contig 11436 bp, 11 predicted proteins | sample WetSurSiteA1Bulk_FD_9465 | JGI IMG/M metagenome (IMG submission 9465) | reverse complement strand
AAAGACTGGAGCCTTGATATCGAATATACTGATCATTATGGACTGAGAGAGTTTCTGAGAACAGTGGTTAACAATGAAGAAAACAGATGTGTTTTCTGCTATTCTATGAGACTTGAGGAAACTGCAAAGGCTGCAAAAAAAATGAGACTCGACGGTTTCACAACTTCTCTCCTTGTAAGTCCTTACCAGAAATTTGATAAGATAATAGAAACGGGAAGGGAAATGGAAAAACGATATTCCATACCTTTTTATATGGAGGATTTCAGGTCGGGTTGGAAGAAGGGCATGCAGCTATCAAAGGAGCTTGGTCTTTACAGACAGAAGTACTGTGGATGCATTTACTCGGAAATGGAAAAATACCTGAGAAAAGCAGACAGCAAAAAGTAGGTAGTAGACTGTAAACAGGAAAAAGGAGAGTAGCCGCAGGCTTCAGCCTGCGTATATTTCATGCAAAGAAACAACAAAACATGACAGAAAGCTTACAGCATATAGGGAAATTGCTTATAATTTCCGGTATTGTAATCATCGCTGTTGGAGGGTTATTGCTTCTTTCAGGAAAACTGCCGTGGATCGGCAAACTGCCCGGTGACATTATAATTCAGAAAAGGACCTTTACTTTTTACTTCCCGCTTGCTACCAGTATACTCCTGAGTCTGATACTGACACTTATTTTCTGGATTCTCAGGAAGAGATAATGATCAAAACTTTCGTTTTCCTTCTTGTGCTCTTATTCTCAATTGCCCTCACCTTAGATGCCGGTGCAGTTGAAAATATTAAGGTGCTTATCTTAAATGATGCCTATACCAAAATCCCTTTAAAGAATGAAAGAATAGAAAAGCTTGGAAGCATGAAGGGAGACCTCCTTGTTATGGGGTCGCATTATACAGGCAATATTGATGTCTGGAAAGGCGACAGGGGTCTTTATATTATTAATGAACTTCCATTAGAGGATTACATTAAGGATGTTGTTGCCGTTGAAGTCGGTCAGGACTGGGAGATGGAGGCACTCAAGACACAGGCGGTCATATCAAGGACATATGCTATATATCAGAAGAGGATGAACGGCGACTTAATCTATCATATCGCATCCTCTGTCATTCACCAGGTCTACAAGGGTAATAAGCCGAACGTAAGAATCGCATACGCAGTTAACGAAACCAGCGGCGAAGTGCTCACTTTTAACGGCATATTGATCGAAGCATTTTATCACTCGACATGCGGTGGGAAAACAGAATTTCCTGAAGAGGTATTCGGGAAAAGCTACCCTTATTTAAAGTCTCAGGAATCAACCTGTGAGATTTCTCCTTACTGGACGTGGGAAAAGAGGTTTCGGTTTGCGGAGATCGAGAAGGCTCTGAACATATCAGGGATTAAAGACATTTCAATAAAATCCTATACCTCTTCAAAGAGGGTGAAGCAGCTCAATATTGCAACCGGTTCCGGAACAACCGCAATCAATGCGACAGATCTCAGAAAGGCACTAGGATGGAGCGCTCTTCCAAGCACAAATTTCAAGATATCAGTCAACGGAGATTCAGTGCTCTTTGAAGGCAAAGGTTATGGTCACGGCGTTGGTTTGTGTCAATGGTGCGCATTGAATATGGCCCGTGAAGGCAAAAATTACAAGGAAATACTCTCCTTTTTCTACCCCGGCACAGTAATACAACTGTATGAAAATCACTGATTTCGATTATCTCCTTCCGCAACATCTCATTGCACAAAGACCCTTAACGGATCGTTCAGGTTCAAGGCTCCTTATACTTCACAGAGACGGCTCAATCGAACACAAAAGATTTATTGATCTCCCTTCATATCTCGGTAAGGGTGATATGCTGCTCATCAATAATACAAGGGTCTTTCCTGCAAGACTCGGCGCATATAACCAGGACGGAAGAAAGACAGATATTCTCCTCGTAAGGAAAAAAGATGATGCATCATGGGAAGTCCTCTCAAAAGGAGGAATTACCGGAAGACTGAGGATCTCTGATGAACTGCAGGTAGAGCTTCATAACGGGAACACAGCTAAATTTATCTGTTCCGGAAATTTCATGGATATCATCTGGAAATACGGCGCTATGCCCCTGCCCCCATATATGAAACGTTTGCCCGATGAATCCGACAAAATAAGTTACCAGACTGTATTTGCAAAGGAAGAAGGCTCCATAGCAGCGCCTACAGCAGGTCTGCACTTTACAGACATGCTGCTCAATGATATAACGAAGAGGGAGATAAGAATAAGAGAAATAACACTTCATGTGGGTATCGGCACATTCAAACCCATAAGGACAGAAACAGTTGATGAACATTCCATGGATGCTGAGTCTTTTGAGATAGACAAGAGACTGATCTCTGAAATCAATGATACAAAGGCGTCAGGGAAAAGGGTTGTTTGCGTGGGAACAACCACAACAAGGGCATTGGAAGGATATATAAGCGGCAACTGTCATGTAAAGTCTCACAATGGCACATTAAAAGGCATGACTGATATCTTTATATACCCGGGATATGATTTCAAAATAGCTGATTCACTCATAACCAATTTTCATCTTCCCAGATCTACCCCTCTGATGCTGGTTTCCGCCCTCTGTGGCTGGAAAAATCTGGCAAAAGCTTATGAAGAGGCCATAGCAGGAGGGTATAGATTTCTCTCTTATGGTGATGCTATGCTTATCCTATGAAAAAGACTGATTTAAAAGAAAAATCTTCAGTTTTCTATGTCAGCAGAACTGTCATTATGATTTCTGTAATCATGATATCTGCAATTGGTTTTACACTCGGTTTTTTTGTCGGTAAAAACTTTCGTCCGCCTGCTGATATGCATGCATCAGGCAATCCCCCAAAAGATACAACTGTTCAGCAGAATTCAGTAAATACTCAAAAGGAAATTACAGGCCAAGAGACTCAGGAGACAACTGTAGCACAACTACCGGTTGAAATACAGAAGCCTCAGGAAAACAAGAACGTTAAAGAAGCAACACCAACAGAAAAAACAAAAGAGATAATCCCTTCCCGGCCAACCCTGAAGGCTGGGGAAGCTCCGGAAACCAGGAAGTCCACATCATCAAGAAAATATACTGTCCAGGTCGGCGCATTCAAAAATTCATCAGATGCACATGCCCTGATGTTGAAACTTGACAAAAAGGGTTATCATGCGGCAGTCATCATGACAAAAGCAAAGAATGAAAAGATTTTCAAGGTGCTGGTAGGAGAATTCAATACCAGAGAAGAGGCTGAAGTATTTTCGATTAAACTTAAGAAGACTGAGAGTCTTAAAGCTTTTGTAACTTTCAGGATACAGCAGGAGGCCTTACGGTAACAATCGAGATTGAACTTGACAGTGAAACCGAATCTAACCTGCTTTTCGGGAGACTCGACAAAAATCTCAGGGTAATCGAGGAGATACTCGGAATCGTAGCTTCTCAGAGAGGGAATAAGATATTTCTGCAGGGTGATGATAAATCTGTAGAAAAGGCAGAGAGGGTGATCCATGATATCCGGTCTATTAGCTCTGAAGGCTATAATCTGAATCCCGAAGACATTCGCTATGCCATCGGCTCTACAACAAATGAAGACGAGTATACTTCGGTAAAAGACCTCTTCATGAACAACATCCCCGTATCTTCAAAAAAACGGTTCATCATACCGAAGACAGATACCCAAAGACAATACCTGGAGGCTATAAAAAAGTTCGATATCGTTATCGGTATAGGACCGGCAGGCACAGGCAAAACGTATCTCGCCATGGCAATGGCTATTAATGCATTGCTGAAAAAACAGATAAGCAGGATCGTACTTGCAAGACCGGCTGTTGAGGCAGGTGAAAAACTCGGCTTTCTGCCCGGAGATTTGTACGAGAAAGTCAATCCTTATCTCAGGCCATTGTATGACGCCCTTTTCGATATGATGGAGGCAGAAAAGGTCGGGAAACTCATAGATCGCGGTACTATCGAGATCGCCCCGCTTGCCTTCATGAGGGGAAGGACTCTCAACGATTCATTCATCATACTGGATGAGGCACAGAACACGACTTCCGAGCAGATGAAGATGTATCTCACAAGGCTCGGATTCAATTCAAAGACCGTTATTACGGGAGATATAACACAGATAGACCTCCCGCATGGAAAGACCTCAGGCCTTATAGAAACTGAAAGGATATTGAGCGATATCGACGGCATTAAATTTGTTTATTTTTCCGAGAGAGACGTCGTAAGACACAAGCTTGTCCAGCAAATCGTCAAAGCTTACGAGAGATATGAAAAACGGTCAGCAGAAGAATAAAATTCAGAATATAGCTGCGCATTTAAAGACATTTGTAGACGGCGATACATCTGCAGCCAATGGTCATTCCCTGAAGTACGGCAAAAAAGAAAAGCTTTTGAGAATATATTTTATAGTCGTATGCGGTTTTATTGCCGCTCTGTCAATACAGGTAAAATTCGGGATAGAACAACTGACAGGAGGGTTTCTTATCGCCTCTCTCCTGATGTTTATACTCTACCGGGACATCATGCGGTACAAACCTGCCTACGTAAGGAAATACAATATGATCCTCCTTCTCGGTTATCTGTTGATAGGCACACTCCTTGCAGAAAGATTGTTCGGTTACCTCATGTTCAGTCTTTCAAAAGGCCTGGAATATAAATTCATAGACAGCGCCCTCTTTGGTATCCCCATTGCTTCCGGGGCAATGTTCGTATGTCTTCTGTTTGACTTCCATACTGCGATTACCTTTTCCTTCACCATCAGTCTCCTCAGCGCCCTGTGGGTAAATGATGCATCTTATGCTATTTATGCCTTTGTTGGTAGCATCACCGCAGCCTTCAGTGTCATACGCTGCAAAAAGAGGTCAGCCATTTTGAAAGCAGGTGGTTTTGTAATTGCAGCAAATATCCTTACTGTTATCATCCTGCTCCTCTTTAAAGGCGAACTCTTCACTGCCAGGGCCCATTCTTCAATAATATTTGCAGCAATCGGAGGGAATAAGCGTCACAGCNNTCGTTTCAATCTTCCTGCCACTGATAGAATATCTCTTTAAAGTCACGACCGACATCAGTCTCCTCGAGCTTCTCGACCTTAACCAGCCGGTTATGAAAAGCCTTATGGTTTCAGCGCCGGGCACCTACCATCACAGTGTGATCGTCGGCAATCTTGTTGAATCCGCCGCAGAGACAGTTGGAGTAAATCCTTTGCTTGCAAGGGTCAGCGCATATTACCATGACATCGGCAAGGTAAAGATGCCGGATTATTTTGTAGAGAACCAGAGCAGCGCTGTGAACAAGCACGACAAATTGACCCCTCATATGAGCAGCCTGATTATTACGAACCACGTTAAAGAAGGTGTTGAACTTGCCAGGCAATATAAGCTTCCTGAACCGATAATTGATATCATAGAACAGCACCATGGCACTATGCTCATTACATATTTCTATCAGAAAGCAAAGGATAAAAGAGAGAGCGCTTTGCCTGTTGAGGAAGATTATAAATATCATGGTCCAAAGCCACAGACACGCGTGGCTGCCCTCGTTATGATGGCAGATGCAGTTGAGGCTGCCTCACGTGTTCTTACGGAACCCACACCTGCAAGGATTGCGTCATTGGTCGACAGAATAATAAATCACATATTCCTTGAAGGCCAGCTTGATGAATGCGAACTCACTCTGAAAGATATCCATGAGATAAAGAAGAGTTTCACCTACATCCTAACTGGTATATTCCATAAAAGAATAGATTATCCGGGGTTTGATTTTTCAAATGACGGTCTATATAAAGAACCAGCAAAGACTATTAAAGGTAAATCAGCAGAGGATAACACGTCTTCTCAGGAAGGCCCTCCGCCTGCTCGGACTTCACAGGGCTGAACTCAGTATCTTCTTCGTTAATGACATCAGGATGAGGATATTGAACCGTGAATACCGCGGAGTGGACAGAACCACAGACGTGCTCTCGTTTCCTCAGATAGATGTGAGATGTCAGATCTCACATCTCAGCTCTCAGTATTTTATTTTGGGCGACATCGTCATCAGCGTGCCTAAAGCAAATAGACAGTCAATAGAATATGGCACAACCCTGAACGAAGAACTAAAAAGACTTCTGATACACGGCCTCCTTCATCTCATGGGATACGACCATGAGACGGGCAAATATGCAGAAAGAAAAATGCAGAAAAAGACCCAGGAAATTCTTAATCAGCTCTAAAGGACAGTTCTTAAAATTCTAAAACAAAACGGGCTGAGGTTTTTTGAAACAGACATGTATCTTGAAGTTAAATATAGTTAGGGATAAATAAAACAATAAGTCATATTTCTTTTTTTATCAAAGTTACACTATGCTAATTTGCGATTGAATGCGCATAACACAAGCAAACATTTTCAGGTGTTACAAAATTTTATCGAATCCTTCATATAGTCCTGATAGGTCACACAAATAATGCTTTATACATCTTACGTATGAAGTTTTCTAGAAAAAATGGATTGAATGCATGTGCGGTATCTTTCTTCATAATAGGAAGTATTTCCTTAATCTCTAACCCTTTCCTATAGGGCCTAGAGCTCCTTAAAGCATCAAAACAGTCTGATATAGCTACGATTTGACTACAAATGTGTTGTTTCATATTAAATACATTAAGTTCCGGATACCCTTGACCATCGTATTTCAAATGATGTTGGAATGCTACTATAGGAACGAGGTGGGGAAGTTCTTCTATTGAAGAGAGAAACCGTGCTCCATATAGTGGATGGAGTTTGATTATTTCCCATTCTTTTTCTGTAAGAGTGCCCTTTTTACTGAGTGGTTGTTCTGAAATAAATAACTTGCCAACATCATGGAGAAGCCCTGCAATGCCAATATCACGCAAAATAAGTTTGTCTTTCACGCCTAGAGTCTCCATCTGGAAGATTGATAATACCGATACATTTGTTGCATGAATATAAGTATATTCTTCCTTAGATTTGGCATAACATAATAGGTTGAGGATATTAGTTTTCTTTCTAAAGGCAGACACAAAATTAACTATAACCTCATTTAATCTTGGAATTTTGGTTTGTTTAAGGTGTGAAATGTCTTCGTATATTTCCTTTACCATTTCTATCTGTTTTGATACAAACCCCGAGATGTCATCATTGTTGAAATCATTTTCAGTCTTTGCTTCTTCAAGCTGTATATCAAGCACACCAGTTTTAATATGAGGAAATATAGGTAATTTCTTGTCAATTTCTAATATTTCGGGAATAAACTGTCTAAGTTCTTCGAAAGTCACACCCGGCAAGAATTCAATTCGTGAAAAGCCTTTTCTCTCAAGACGTTTTTTAAGATTGTTAACCTGAAGCCCAACGTCTTTAAATGGTTTCTTGTTAATGATAAGGTCTTCATCGATGATCATTATCTCAAAACTGCCCAATTCCTCCAAAATATTCTCTAGTATCATAAGGGACTTCCGGGTAAATTCATCAATAGAAGTATGATCCTTTGAATATAGTGAACAATTCGAAATGGCAGACATTAATGTAGAAATAAAGTTTTTTGTACTATTCATTTATCGTACCTTTATCTTACTTAACCGTAATGATTCGCTTTTTATATATTCATTCTTAGATTTGAGGCCTACTTGTATAATATCTTCAATATCTTTATGAGGATAATTTTTAAGTGTCCTAAATATCTCCACTTTGAGATTTTCCAATCCAATCTTAAAGAAGAAGAGACTCTTACTAAATACTATCTCTCTGAAAGCATCTAGAGAGCCCAGATCCCCAATATTTCCAAGAGCTTGGATGATGGCAATCTTTTGTAATAAATCGGTTTTATTCGTCCCTTTTTTCCTGAGCATCTGAGTAAGATCAGGAACCATTTCCTTGATCCTAAAAGCATTTACTACTGCTATAGCTTGCTCGATTTTCTCCTTAGACTCGGAAAGGATATATTTTTTCAATACATCAATCCCATAGTGGTCTTCTAAACTCAAAAGGCATTTGATTGCTTCAAAACTTACCTTTTGATTTTCATGCTGGCAATATTGCCTTATGTATGGGATTATTTCCTTATTTTTACAACCAGTCAATATATAAAGCATGTTCCTTTTCACAAACCATCTCGTATCATCGAGGCGCTTTAAAGCTTCTGGAACTATAGTGTCACCAAATTGCCTGATCAACCCCATCAATAAACTTCTGAAGGTTTGCAAGTCTTCGTTAATGAGTGCATCTATAAGAAACGGAATTATCATCTCACCGTAATATTCACAGAGTTGCCATACTTCATCCCTTGCTTGTCTTCCCATCGCTTTGAGGGAATCTACAAAGGCTAAAAAAAACTCCTGTGTATAATAATATTGGAGTGCTTCTGAAGTTATGTCAGAAAAGATCTTCTTTTCAATATTTAACCTTAGTAGCTTTATTGTTTGTAAAACCTGTACATATTGCCCAGTCCATATAAACTGCGCTGTCTGTTCCTTGAGCTTTTCGATGAATTGCAAGTATTCCTTTTGAGAGATGACATTCGATGACATGATTTCAAGAATTATTAGATTAAAATTTTTTTCGATAATATCATCATCAATTTCCTTTATTAGATCAGGTAGTTTTAACGAAACCATTTCTGACTCAAATTCGAGGATTTTCTTGATTTCCTTCTGATATTCGTCACTCACAGAGGTTTCAAAGGAATCGGAGATAGCTCCTTTTAGATCACTCTTTGAAAGCTTATCCATCATATCAGATGGCAGGAAAACATCATCTACAAGAAAAGTGTTTCCAACAGTTTTATATTCAAGAGCTTTCTGATCGATATCTAATATCATCCCGAAAAGATTTCTAAGGTTTTCAGGTATATTTATATTTTTCGATCTGATAGTTTCAAATAATTCCACAATTAAATCTGTTGATATATTCTGAAGTAACCCTGTTGTTGAATTGATATCCCTTGAGAGTGTATCAATTACTGCAGAAAGAAACTGTTCTTTAAGATCTTGTGGTAGCTCATTGATATAAGCAAGAAGCTTTTTTATTTCTTTATTTGAAAACGGTCTCTGGAAAAACTTTTTAATATAGATGGCAATAATCTTTTTAGAAGTTGTCTTATCATTGCCCTCCTTATACAATCTGCTTAAAAGTTGAATAAATGTATCAAGGGGAAATTCTCCTATTTCTTCAGAAATCTCCTCGATCTTCAGTTTTCCCGATATAATACCTAAAATGTAGTTTTCCAGAAGATCTTCCTGGGGGATTTCGTGTACAGTTTTTCCCTCTTCAAAAGAAAATGCTTCGTAATCAATAAATCCTACATTGATATGATATAGATTATATTTACCAAGGGTTTCACGAATGTCTTCGTGAGATAAATCTCTTCCCTGAGCAGATATGAAGCGGTGAAAGTTATAAAGTTCATCTAACGTCAGGCCGGGAGTAAAGCTCACGTACGCAATTTTCAATCCTCTGAGGTGCTGTGCAAATTGTTTATATATAGGGTTTTTTTTATCTGAAGAATAGTTTTCAATAATAAGTATATCTTTTCCAACAGCAAATGTAATTTCTGGTCTGAATTCAAATATTTGTTTAAATACATTATAAACTCGATTCAAAGAATCTTGAACAGATGGATGCTCTCTCGGGTATATTGCAATATTTCGGCTTGAGACCTTTAACTCAATGATTACTTCTTCTATCAACTTTGAATCGGGCGGAATATTTTCGATCGCTTTACTCATCCTAATATTTTTTTATAAAGGGTCAATAATTAAATTGTATTTAATTAGAAAGTACTGTTTATATGAATGTCCCTGCATATTTTCTTGTTTGTACCATCAGGGGTTGCAAGAAGTTTCTGTATGACATGCCTTTTTCCGTTAGCTCTATACCGAACCCGTTCTTCCTGTAAATATCAAGCAGTTCAATCTTTTTTCTAACAATACCATTAAGAAAAGAACCTGTATTGTCCGGCATAAATATTTCGATATTGAGTTTGGCATAAAGTTGCGTGGTAAACTGCATATTTTTTCTATTATCCATGAAAATTAGCTTTTATTTAACTTGGACAGCGTTCTTAACAGCTTGACGTCTTTCCGGTCCTTTAAAATCAATTCGGGGCTCTTTTCTTATCGGGTCGACACCAAGCGTACACCACCCCGTTGAACGTAAAAACTTCTTTATTTTTCTATTTACAATAAGTTCATCGAGTTCAGAGTCTTCGACTAAGCCATATTTGCTATTCTGATAAATTACATTAATAAGCATAATTTTATCTCCTAATATTTTTACCTGTTAATTTTATCTTCATTAATTAATGGTATAGGCCCTAAATTCATTAGTCAATCCTACCAAGGTAGGGGCATGTAAGCAGTGTGTGATACGGTAAGAAATCCTTCCAAATCCCTATGGCAATCTGGGGCCTCTTTTATTTAACAATCCAATATAAGTCCTTATAGATTCGTGGCAACGGGAATACTTGATTTTTAATGGTGGAACTGATCGGGATCGAACCGACAACCTCTCTGTCCTCTCTCTTTACAAAAAAATCCCTCTGTTTTCAGAGGGATCAAATAAAATGGAGGTATTTTATTCTGAATTTATTTCTAACATCAATTTCCTCAGTAGTCAATCCTACCCAGGTAGGGGGTGATTACTAATGGAAGTACAAGTAGTGCGTAGGAGGAAGAAATGAACATTAAGCTCACCAGATGAGCCGATGAATTTACAGAAAAATGAACCATGTTTCTTACATCCTGGGGCACCGCCTTGTTATGCACTCCTTTTAAATGGTTAGTATATCGAAGTTTTCACCTGTTAAGCATTTCCCACGATCAGTTGTGACCTCATAAGTGTTTTCGACTCCCACCATTCCAAAGCCTAGAATGCCGATTTTGGGCTCGATAGCAAGGGTCATCCCTTCTTCAAGGGGCAAATCGAAACCATTTGCCAAGACGGGATATTCATCTATGGCAAGTCCAATGCCATGGCCTACAAAGAATACCTTATTTTTCCCCAACCCCATAAAGCCGTCACGCCACGCGGAGCGTTCAACCTCAGCAATGCAATGTTTCCAGATCTCACTTGGTAGTATTCCTGGCCTCAGAAAATCTGCAATTTTATCTTGCAAGTCGATACAAAAATTATGTGCTTTTATAGCATTTACTGGCAAATCTTTTTTATTGCCAAGCCAGTATACTTGAGTCTTATCGGTCATGTAGCCAGCAAGAGTAAACCCGTTATCTATGGTAAGAGGCTTCCCCTTTGTCCATTTGACGTCTGCTGACCCCATATGTGGTGTCGCCGGATGAACACCTCGAAGACCAACAGGGCCGTTAAAGACACTCGGATAATTCGCGCTGTCTCCAACCGAGATATGTCCAAGGAATGCTTCCTCTCCATAATTTTCCATCCGCAAGATTCCAAGATGGCCTTCGGAAAAGAATATTTCTGAAATTTTGTGACATATCTCAAGTTC
>WSSedA1B2DRAFT_1000239_pt1 | contig 11614 bp, 12 predicted proteins | sample WetSurSiteA1Bulk_FD_9465 | JGI IMG/M metagenome (IMG submission 9465) | reverse complement strand
AATTCGCGAATCAATTCAAATTGTTCTCGACTAAGGTCGCTTGGATATTTTTTTCTCATCCGCTTATTATCAGGCTTTTAGATGAAATTTTGAACACGTTCTTAGCGATTATTTGCGCATGATACTGATACCTTTTAACAGGTTTAGTGCTTCATAAAGAGGATAATCTTTGGTATCTAAGACAGCTTTGTCTAGGTCGCCTTTTTTGTCATCAGTCGATTCGTTATCTTTTGAATCATCTGATGGATTATCATCGGTTGGTTGCTCTTTATCAGTCTCGTCTTTCTTGTCATCTGCACCTTTGATTTTTTCTAGGTGATGAGATAAATCAGCTTCTTTAACAGGTTTAAAGTCGCCTTTATCTTTATCTAAAGATTCCAACTTTACATTTGCTAATACTACGTCAGGTTCAATGCCTTTGGCTTGAATCGAACGACCTGAAGGCGTGAAGTAACGCGCGGTCGTTAGCTTAACAGCAGAGCCTGTATTCGTCGGCAATATCGTTTGCACTGAGCCTTTACCGAATGATTTTTCACCCATGATGATGGCACGCTTAGAATCTTGCAACGCGCCTGCGACAATTTCTGACGCTGATGCAGAACCTGCGTTTATCAATACCACGATAGGCGCACCATCAATTAAATCATCAGGCGCGGCACTAAAACGCATTTGTGAATTAGCTATACGTCCTTCGGTGTAGACAATTAGCCCACTTTTCATAAACGCATCGCTGACTTCAACAGCGGCATTTAACACACCACCTGGATTGTTGCGCAAATCCAGCACTAGCCCTTTTAGATTACCTTTGTTTTCCTTTTTCAGATTCGCTAAAGCTTCTTTAAGTGCTTCGCCAGTACCTGATTGAAAACTACTAATGCGTATATAGCCATAGTTCTTTTCTATCATGCGACTTTTGACGCTTTTTACTTTGATAACGGCACGCGTGATGGTTATTTTTAAAGGTTTTTCCACACCTTCACGCACCACGAGCAAATCTATTTTACTGCCTGGTTCGCCGCGCATGTGTTTAACGGCTTCGGTTAAGGTCATGCCTTTGACGGGTTTATCGTCGAGTTTTATAATCAAATCGCCTGCTTTAATGCCTGCTTTTTGCGCTGGGGTGTCATCAATGGGCGATACCACTTTAATAAAGCCGTTTTCCATCGTGACCTCAATACCCAAACCACCAAACTGACCCGATGTGCCTTCTTTTAATTCCTGATATTCTTCAGCATCCAAGTAAGCAGAGTGCGGGTCCAGTCCCGTCAACATGCCTTTAACGGCATCTTCGAGTAATTTTTTATCCGAAACGGGTTCTACATAATCTTTTTTAATGCGCCCAAAAATTTCGGTAAATGTCCGCAAATCTTCGTAGGGTATCGCTTCTGTCGTAGCAGCAGGAGCAGATACGGCGGCGGGTAGTTCATCTTCTTTTTCAGCAAAGACACTGCCGCAGATGCCCATAAAAACACCCAACATAATCCCTAAGGATAAAATAAAAATATTTTTCTTTTTTAGCATGTGCCTTAAAACCCCAACTCTTCAATTTCCTAAAAATATTATCATGTAACGACTCATTCACTTGGTCTGTTTGACACACCAGACTAGCGGATCAATCGGCATACCTTGTTTGCGTATTGCAAAATACAATCCAGACTGTTTACGCCCACCACTTTTCCCCACAGAGGCAATCACATCGCCAGCGGCTATCATATCGCCTTCACGCTTATAAAGACTTTGGTTAAAACCATGCACTGTCATATAACCTTGACCATGATCTACGATGATTAATGAACCATAACCTTGAAAGGGTCCTGAGTAAGCAACTTTGCCTTTGGCAACGGCTTTGACTTCTGTACCTTCCTGTGCATTAATCAATACGCCATCCCAAGCTCCATCTGATCGCGCACTACCAAATTTGCGTACTGAACCAATCACGGGCCAAGATAACTGCCCTTTAAGTGTCGGAAAATCGCTGTCAGGTTGTTGTGTCTCTGACTCAGGTTTAGCGACTTCTTTTATCGGTTCAACAACAGGCTTGGTCGCCAGTGCGTTTTTTTCGTCTTGTAAACTGGCAAGCAAGCCCTTGAGTTTAGTTTCGCTTTCTTTTAAGTCTTTTAGCTGCTGTTGATGAGAAGAAAAATCACGCAGTAATTGTCTTAGCAGTCTATTGCGTTCTTTCTTAACATCTTTAAGCACCACTTGCTTTGCTTGCTTTTGCTCAAGACTTTCCGCTAAAAGTTTAGTTTCAGTATCTTTTTGCTGATCCAACCGCCCTTGATACTGAATAGCTAACTTAATATCACTCAATTTTTTTAACCGCGCTTTATTGATGTAATTGTAATATAGCATCATTCGACTAGATAACACGGGGTCTTGTTGATTTAACATGATTTTTAGCTTTTCCTGTTGCCCCATCGTGTATGCCGATTTTATTTGCGTGGCTAATTCTGCGCGTTGCCTGTCTATTTCTTGTTGGTAAATGATTCTGTCTTGTTGATTTTTACCCAGATTTTGGCGGGCTTGTTCAATTTGCACTTGTAATGTTTTCAAAATAGCAGCAGTTTCACCATAACGTTTTTCAACGTCAGCTAAGCGATTTTGTAAGTCAGCTTTTTTTAGCTCAATACGCTGCATATTTTGTTTTGCAACATCAATATCACCTTGAACTTCAGTTAGCTCACTACTTTTTTCCAACAGTTCAGCACGCCCCTCGTTAACCGAGAGGCTGAGCAAAATACAAAAAATTAGCCTTTTTTCATTCACAGAATGAGTGATTTGCCTGTCATTTCAATTGGCTTATCAACACCCAAAATGTCCAACATGGTAGGGGCTAAATCAGATAAGCTGCCGCCTGAGGCTAATGGACGATTGCCACAGACATACACTAAAGGTACTGGATTGGTACTGTGTGCGGTATGGGGTTGCCCTGTCGTTTTATCAACCATTTGTTCAATATTACCGTGATCGGCAGTCAATAAGAGTTGTCCACCGACGCTTTGCAAGGCATCAACAATGCGTTGTAATGCGCTATCAATCGCTTCTACGGCTTTAATTGCCGCAGGAATCACGCCTGTATGACCAACCATGTCGCAATTGGCGTAATTACAAATAATCACGTCGTATTTACCACCTGTAATAGCGGCAACTAGATGATCTGTGACTTCAGGCGCACTCATTTCAGGTTGTAAGTCATAAGTTCTGACTTGAGGCGACGGTACTAAAATACGGTCTTCGCCCGCAAAAGGCGTATCAATTCCACCATTAAGGAAGAAGGTAACGTGAGCGTATTTTTCCGTTTCAGCCAGTCTTAATTGCGTCATGCCTAGATTAGCCAACACTTCGCCTAAACCATTTTTCATGTCGGTTGATGCAAATGCGACATCATAATCAAAGTCTTGATGATATTCGGTGAGGGTACAAAAATAACCTTGATGTGGTGCATGGTTTCTTTCAAAGCCATTAAAAGTCTCTGAGGTGATGGCTTGAGAAATTTCACGCGCACGGTCGGCACGGAAATTCATAAACACCACAGAGTCTTGTGGATCAAGCGTGACAGCTTGTTGAGTACCATTCAAAATAGCCGTAGGCAATACAAACTCATCGGTTTCACCACGTTCATAAGCGGCGTTTAAGCCGTTGATGGCGGAATCGGCATTAAACTCTGCTTCACCTTTAACGATTAAATTGTAAGCACGTTGCACACGATCCCAACGGTTGTCTCTATCCATTGCATAAAAACGACCTGTTATTGATACCGTACGCCCTACTCCCAATGCTGCAAATTTTGCATCCAATAATTCCAGTGAAGAACTGGCACTTTTAGGTGGTACGTCGCGTCCATCTAAGAAAGCGTGTAAATAGATGTTAGTTAATCCACGTTTTGCTGCTAATTCGATCATCGCCATGATTTGCTCTTCATGACTATGCACGCCACCTGCGGACAGCAAACCCATAATATGCAAGGCTTTATCGTTGGCTTTAGCGGTATCAACTGCACGGCACAACACAGGATTAGTATAAAAACTGCCATCTTCAATAGCATTATTGACTTTGGTAAAGTCTTGCGGAACGTAGCGACCTGCGCCGATGTGAGTATGTCCAACTTCTGAATTACCCATTTGATCGCCAGGTAAACCCACTGAATGACCAGAACAATCCAGTAAAGTCATGGGATAGTCTTTTTGTAATTTATCCCAACAAGGCGTATTTGCCATCGCAATGGCATTATTTTCTGTGTCCAGTGTATAGCCAAATCCATCAAGGATTAGTAACACTAAAGGCTTCGGTCTATTCGACATTCATTTCTCCAAAAACTAAAAAAGCCTACATAACGAATGCAGACATAAACTCAATCACTAACGCTTTGTTGCATTATCCATTACCCAAAATGATTAAAAATAAGGTATCATTTCGCCAGATTTGCTGGTTTTTTGTATTTTTACAAGAAAGCACTCAAGCAATATTATACCCGATGTTCAGTTTTTTTAGTTGACTTTGGCGTTCTAAGGTCAGTTAAGACTTTACTAGCGATATAGGGTTAGCAATAGGTATCAATAGCCTCATTGGACTCATGTTTGATTGAGTAGAATGTCCTTAAAAGTTCGTCTTTAACAGCGTGAAATTTCAATTACGCCTCAACCTCAATTATGCTGACAATCGTTTGTGTACAAACAATCACTGATGAATTTATTTTAAAATCAACCCATAGCATTAGTAATCATAATGAACATTAAAGACCAGCACATTTTATATGATGATGCCGATATAGCTAAGGCGGCACGCTGCTTAAAAGCCATGTCCCATCCATTACGCTTGAAAATACTCTGTCTGCTTGGTAATAAATCCATCAGCGTACAGGAAATTGTTGAACAAGTTGGTACTAGTCAAAGCAATATTTCTCAACACCTCTCTATTCTTAAAGAAAAAAACATTCTCGGCTGTAAAAAAGAAGCTAATCGTGTTTATTACTTTATAGATGATGAACGTATGCTCAAACTCATCGAAATGATGCGTGAAGTCTTTTGTTCCGCTGCGCATTAATTTGTTTTTATCCTTCACCTAACCAATATAACCTTACCTAATATGGATCGATACATAGAGTTTATTTTAAATCACTACATTCTAGTGCTGGCAATGGCTGTTGTTACTTACTTATTAATACAAGAAGCACTTGACGGTGTACTTAACAAATCGAAAGCGATTTCGCCACTCTTAGCTGTCGCTAAAATGAACGACAGTGAAACCCTCATCATTGATGTACGCGAAGCACCTGAATTTGTAGTTAGCCATATTGAACAAGCGACTAATATGCCGTTAAGCAAATTACCTGAAGTATTACCCACCTTAACAGAACAAAAAACTAAACCGCTACTCGTTATCTGTCAAAACGGTACGCGCTCTGCTTCAGCAGCCAAGCTACTTACTAAAGCAGGTTTTGAACAAGTTTTCGTGGTAACAGGCGGCATGGCAGCGTGGGAAAATGATTACAAACTGCCCGTAAAAATGGCGAGCAAACACAAAAAATAACCCAATCCTTTTCATTTAATTACTCTTAAAAACAGGAAAGCTCAATCATGGCTGAAGATAACAACGCGGTAGAAAAACAATTTGCTATTCAAAAGATTTACACCAAAGACATGTCTTTTGAAACTCCCAATTCACCAAAAATATTTACTGAACAATGGGAACCTTCTGTTGATTTTAACTTAGGCTCTCATGTTGAACCGTTAGATAATTCATTCTTTGAAATAACCCTGACGCTCACTATTACCGTTAAAAACAAAGACACGGTGGCTTATTTAGTTGAAGTGAATCAAGCGGGTATTTTCTCTTTAGGTGGTTTTACAGATCAAGAAATGGGACCTATGGTCGGTAGTTTCTGCCCTAACATCCTGTTCCCTTATGCAAGAGAAGCAGTATCTGACTTGATTGTCAGAGGTGGTTTCCCACAACTATTATTAGCCCCTGTCAATTTTGATGCGTTGTATGCGCAACACTTGCAACAAACTCAAGCCCCTAGTTCAGACACCCTCAATTAACCTATCCGATGAGCAACAACATAGCTCTGCTCGGTGCAGGCTCGTGGGGAACAGCTCTTGCCATCTTGGCAGCCAGAAATGGTTGCCAAGTGTTGCTATGGGGACATAATCCCGACCATATCGCCGCCTTGGCAGGCGATAGAGAAAACAAACAGTTTTTATCAGGCTTGGCGTTTCCCGATAATCTACAGGTAACGAATGATTTAGCTGAGATTGCCGCCTTTTCTGATTTACTGCTGATTTGTGTACCCAGTCACGCGTTCAAAGACATACTCATTAAACTCAAACCCCATCTATCCAATCAAGTCAAAATAGCATGGGCAACCAAAGGCTTTAATGCCGATGATGGTAGCTTACTTCATGAAGTCGTCGCCGACATCTTTGGCACAAAAACGCCTGCCGCCATTTTGTCAGGTCCCACGTTTGCGCGTGAAGTAGCAGCTGATTTACCCACCGCGATTACCATTGCTGCCAATCAACCCGATTTTGCGCGTCAGTTAGCCGATAGACTACATGGCGGACGCTTTCGCACTTATACCAGCTCTGATGTTATCGGTGTTGAAGTCGGCGGTGCAGTCAAAAACGTACTGGCGATTGCCGCAGGGATTGCTGATGGACTGGGGTTTGGAGCAAATACCAGAGCCGCATTAATTACCCGTGGCTTAACTGAAATTATCCGTTTAGGCGTAAAACTAGGCGGCAAACCCGATACCTTTATGGGCTTAGCAGGTTTAGGCGATTTGCTATTGACCTGTACCGACAACCAATCACGCAACCGCCGTTTTGGTTTAGCACTAGGCTTAGGCAAAGACAGAAAAGACGCGATAGCAGAAATCGGTCAAGAAATTGAAGGCATATTCGCGGCAAAAGAAACCTATCTATTAGCGCAAAAACACAGTATTGAAATGCCCATTACTGAACAGACCTACAAAGTGTTATACGAAGGCTTAGACCCGTTAACCGCCGTACAAAATCTATTAGCCCGCGAACAAAAATCTGAATCGTAGTTATAAATTGGGGGTTCGTATCTCACCCTTATATCTACGAGCTACCCATGTTATGAATCAACGCAACGTACGCGGTAAATTACCAATATTTGGGATATTTCGCCTCGCGTGTAGCATTGTTATAAATGAGCGCAATACAGCTATTGCTATAGCTCCAACTAGGGTAGGAAACAAGGTAAAATTCCATGTGGGCTGGGTTAAAAATACAATCACAGAATTAGAACCTGCTGGTGGATGCACGGTGCTCGTGACCATCATCACCGCAATAGCGAAACTAATAGCTAGTGCAAAACTTTATTGAGTTACACCATAAGCTTGAAGAAACAAAATCCCCAGCAATGAACAGATAACATGCCCCCCGCAATTACATTTCTGGACTACGAGAACAGTACATCAGGATAGACAAACACCAACACGCAAGACGTACCAAACGAGCCAAGCACCAATGCCGAATTCAGATGCTCGCCCAGCACGGCTACCGAGCCAATAGCTAAAAATCTACCCAACCATGTGAGTGCAACCACTTTTGCTGAAGGCTTAGGTGGTAATGCAACACCGTCGCCCTTAAGCTTGTTAAAAAATCTCATCGTATTTTCCTTGTTGGCTGCTAAAAGCATAGCCCGACCACAGACAGTGACTATTTTTAGTCGGGCTATACAATTTGACTAAACTACGCTTTTTTAAATTTAGCCGCTTCTTCTGAACCGCCTGTAGCATTGCCTTTACTGTAAGAATGTGCTCCTACGCCAGCTAATTGACCGTTTTGCACAATCAAATATTCATTCCGAATCGGACGATCTTCAAAATAGCATTCCAAGATTTCACGAGTTCCCGCCGCATAACGGGCTTGTGCGGACAAGCTGGTGCCAGAAATATGTGGAGTCATACCGTGATGTGGCATCGTACGCCAAGGATGGTCTTGTGGTGCTGGTTGTGGAAACCATACATCACCTGCATAACCTGCCAATTGTCCGCTTTCGAGCGCATCAACGATGGCATCACGGTCACACAACTTGCCTCTTGCGGTATTGACCAAATACGCACCGCGTTTGAAGAATTTTAAGGTTTTAGCATTAATCATGTGTTCAGTTTCAGGATGTAGCGGACAATTCAACGTTACCACGTCACACACTTTGGCTAAACTTTCCAAGCTGCTGTGGTAAGTTAAATTTAACTCTTGTTCCACGGCTTCTGGTAAACGATGGCGGTCTAGATAATGCAGTTTGACACCAAAAGGCTTAAGCAAGCGTAACACCCGCAAACCGATACGACCTGCCGCAACTGTACCCACACTCATTGCCTCCAAATCATAAGAGCGTGACACGCAATCGGCGATATTCCAACCGCCTTTTAACATCCAGTTGTGCGAAGGAATAAAATTGCGTACCAACGCTAAAATGGACATCACAACGTGTTCTGCTACCGCGTTACTGTTGCAATAGGTTACTTCATCGACGGTTACGTTATGTTCCATCGCGGCTTGTAAATCCGTATGGTCAGAACCGATACCAGCATTGACAATCATTTTAAGTTTTTTGGCTTTGGCAATTCGTTCCGCAGTCATGTAAGCAGACCAGAAAGGTTGCGAAATCACGATTTCAGCATCCGCTAATTCACGGTCTAAAACGCTGTCTTCACCGTCTTTACTGGAAGTGACAACCAAAGTATGACCATTGGATTTCAAATATTTGCGCAAACCCAGTTCGCCTGAAACGCTACCTAACAATGCACCTGGTTTGAAATCAATCGCTTTTGGAGTCGGTAAGGTTTGTCCATCGGGATAAACTTCAGGTTGCGGACAATCTTCGCGGGCATACGAGGTGGGATAGCCGTTCATCGGGTCGTCATACAGTACACAAACAATTTTCGCCATTTTCTTGCCTCAATAGTGTTAAAGGTTGCCTATCGAATGAATAGGTGGCGGTATTGTGGATTTATGTCAGAAAGTCCGCTAATTGATTATCTCAATCAGTTAATAGACAAAATCTATTAAGGCATCGAAACGTGCTTGTAGATTAAGTTGCTTTGCAAGATGCCATGTTGCTTGCTGTATCGGCATTTCTAAATTTTCACTTCGCGCCACTAAGCCAATTTCACGCGAAAGTATAGGTTGTAATGGTATTGCAACCACTTCCTGCCGCATTTCAATCAAATTCAAAAGACTATGCGGCACAATTGCAAACAGTCCCGCACAGCGAACATGCGCGTAGAGTGCGAAAATAGAATCCGTTTCTACAATGATGTTAGGTTTTACCCCCGCTTCTCTAAATGCGGCATCAAGGAGTTGTCTATTTTGCATATTGGTTGTCAATAAACATAATGGTAATTGTGCCGCTTCTTGCCATACAGCAGGTTTTTGCGGTTCATTTATTTCAACATGACGTGCTAATAAAACATGACGCTCTTGATATAACGGCAAAATTTTAAAGCCTTTTAGCCTCTGGTCATTTAAATAAGTCAAACCAAAATCAAGTTCAAACGCATCAAGCTGTTGGATAATTTTTTCAGCACATTGTGAAAAAATTTGAAATTTAAGATGCGGATATTTTTCGCGGTAAGATTCTGTGAGTAATGGCACAACAGCTAAGATAGTTGGAATCGCACCCATTCTTAAATGCCCCGTTAAATGCTGTTTGCATAATGAGGCTTCTTGTTTCAGAGCGTCCCAATCTGAAGATAAACGTTGTGCGTGTGCAAGTATTTTCTCGCCTTCGGGTGTTAAACCGACAAATTTTTGTCCACGTTTAAATAACGTAACACCTAATTCATCTTTTAAATGTTGAATAGCTGAACTTAATGTTGGTTGAGAAACGTGGCACGCATCAGCAGCACGTCCGAAATGTTTAATTTTCGCAAGTGCGATTAAATAGTTAATCTTTCGCATTATTTACCTGTGTCAGTCGTTATGTACTTAATAACATAACCAATTTTTACTTACAGGTTACGGTAAAGTCATCGTTGAGGCAATAGTACAGGAACGTTTAGTCAAGGAAGAACAGCCGTATAGGGTGGGTAAACAGTTTTATCGTTTTCACTATTCGCTGATAAAATTGGTGAGCAGAAAAGTGTTGCTTACCCTACATAACACGATAAGATGCACTGACATAGGATGATGATATGGACTCCTCTCTCCCTGTCGACGGTGTCATAATGCACCACTGGGATAAACAACAGAACGAAGAGGAATCAGAGATGAATATTAACGTAGTCGGCTTAGACATAGCAAAAAACATATTCCATTTTTACAGTCTTGGTGAAGATGGAAAAGCCACCAAAAAGAAATTAAAAAGGGCGGAATTACTGGGATTTTTCGCCAACTATACGGTGAGTCTGATAGGTATGGAAGCCTGTGGCGGAGCGCATTACTGGGTAAGGGAACTGATCAAACTGGGTCATGAAGTGGTGTTATTGAATGCCCGTTATGTGAAAGGCTTTGTGGTGGGTAACAAGAACGACTTTAACGATGCTCAGGCGATACACGAAGCGGTGTTGCGCCCGAACAAGCGCGTGGTGAAGGTCAAGACCGAGGAACAGCAGGATATGCAGTTGCTACACAATATCCGACAAGATTTGGTCGATAAACGCACCGCGCTGGTCAATCAACTGCGAGAGCTGTTAATGGAAAGAGGCATTGTGATTGCCAAAGGCATTAACTATGTTAGAAAGGAACTGCCATTGATATTGGAAGATGCTGAAAACGGCTTGACGCATTTAAGTCGAGAACTGTTTGCCGAACACTACGAAAAACTAAAGGAACTGGATAAAGCGATTAAAAGCTACGAACAGCGCATTGGATGCCTGTGTAATCAAAACCAACGCAGCAAACGCTGTCCGACGTGCCAGGGGTTGGCATCATCACCGCCAGCATCATTGCCGCCGACATCGGTGATGGCAAAGCTTACACCAGTGGTCGAGACTATGCCGCCAGTCTGGGCGTTGTTCCCAAACAGCACAGCAGCGGTGACAAACAGGTTTATTTAGGTGTGAGCAAGCGCGGCAACCGTTACATACGCAAAATGTTGATCCACGGTGCGCGATCGGTGCTGAAAAACTGTCATGACAAAACCGACAAACTGAGTGTGTGGCTACAGGCACTCATCGAACGGCGCGGCTTTAACAAAGCCACCGTTGCCCTTGCCAACAAAAATGCCCGTATTTTATGGGCAATGGCGAGTCAGGATAAAAGTTACGCAGTACGCGCCGCATAAACAAGCGTTAGCATAATTAAACCAGATTGCGAGGGCAAGTGAACCCATAATGGTGACAAACACAGGTCAGACCGATACTTTTTAAATCCGTTAAGCACAGTGATTCTTTAGAAATCAATAGGATGGTTGCGATAAAAGTAGGCGGATAGATTCATCAGGAGTCCTGAGGTAACAAGACCTCTCCATGAGACCGAATAGTTGGCTGCAATCTTGATCTCTGTGAATGTCAATTTATGAAACTAATACTTGCAATAATTGGTATTGTTAATTAAAAATAGCGTTCAAATTACCATTGCGCTGAAGCATCAAAAGGCAAACGGAATAAAGCAACATCGTCATGGACTTGGAATAACATTTG
>WSSedA1B2DRAFT_1000238_pt1 | contig 11614 bp, 8 predicted proteins | sample WetSurSiteA1Bulk_FD_9465 | JGI IMG/M metagenome (IMG submission 9465) | reverse complement strand
CAGCGCGTTTGATCTCCCTGAGTATAGGCACTTTAAAACTGATGTCTAAAGGAGAAGTTCCTGCAACAAAGGCAATATGTTTTGTACCTGGTCTGAGAATAAGGGCTGACTGTGCAATTTCATAAGCGTTATCAACATAGATTATGCCTGTTGCCCTTTTGCGCAAAGGAGAATCTGCAAGGGATTCAGCCCTGTCACGGGGTAAACAAGCAGCCACGACCGGTATCCCTTTAAAAAGCTCTCTAACGTGCCGTTCCAGGCAGTCGAGTGCAGGCGGAAGGATTGTTAATATTATATCAGGTTTTTCTTTGGCATACTTCTGGTGCAGGAAATCAGTCAGACCCGAGATTTGCTTTGCCTCTGGAAAGCGGATTAAATCAAGGTATTCGTTAAAGATTTGTATATTAAAGGTCTTATTCCTGCTGAAGATATCCTTAAGATGCGCGTCTATCCTTTCCTGTCCTATGTTGCCTTTCTCAAGGCTATAAAGGACAAGTACCCGCTTCGTCACTCTGGAATCAGCATACCCGGATTCAACCCCGCGGAGTAAAAAGATAAAGGCAAAAACTATTGTTATAATGGAATATTTCATCAGGGAACCCATCTTTTATTATCGATATATATAATACAATATAATTGTATCTTTCAATAAATATCTTAAATACCTTTTCTTTGATAAATCTCCCTGTGATTATCAGATATTTAGAAGCCCGTGTGCATAAGAAATGTTAGACTTAAGTTCAATAGACAAAAAAAAGAGTTAGTGCTACTATTTTTGTAAAACGTTCGCAATTGTAGATGTTAAATTCTATACAAAAAATATTAAAGAAGGAGTAATTATGAAAACAGATGGAATGTTTTCGTGTGCTTTCGTCCTTGTCCTTGCGCTCATTTTAGTAGTGCCGACAGGGGCGTCAGGACAGCAGGAGACACAAAAAGTTATCAAACAGGAGGAACTGGATCAGATGCTTGCGCCTATAGCGCTCTACCCTGATTCGCTCCTTGCCCAGGTTCTCATGGCCGCGACATACCCGCTCGAGATCGTTCAGGCCGACAGGTTCGTAAAAAAGAATAAAAACCTCAAAGGTGACAAGCTTTTAGAAGCAGCCAAGAATGAGGACTGGGACCCTACCGTTAAATCGTTGCTTCAGTTCCCGGATGTGCTCTCGATGATGAGCGATAAACTCGACTGGACCACAAAGATGGGAGATGCTTTCCTTGCACAGCAGAAGGACGTCATGGATTCTGTTCAGCGTCTCCGGAAGAAGGCGAATGAAGCAGGCAATCTGAAAACAACAAAAGAGCAGACTGTGGTAGTCGAAAAAGAGACGATTATTATACAATCTGCAAGCCCGGAGGTAATATATGTTCCGGCATATAATCCGACCGTGGTTTATGGTGCATGGGCATATCCGGCATATCCGCCCTATCCCTATTATCCGCCGGGCTATGGCATGGCAGCAGCCACGTTTGGGTTCATGGCCGGAGTTGCGGTGGGTTCTTCAGGCTGTTGCTGGGGAAGCTGCAACTGGGGACATGGTGAAGTAGATGTTGACATCGACCGTAACAATAACTTCACGAGAAACAATTACAACAAAGACCGTGTCAGCCATTATCAGCAGCAAAGAGGTCAGCAGGGCAACAGGCAGAATTGGCAACATAACCCGGAGCACAGAAAAGGAGCTGCATACAGGGACAATAAAACAGCCCAGAAGTTCAACAGAGGCGCTTCATCAGATGCTGTCAGATCGCGCGAAGCATTCCGCGGACGCGCTGAACAGGGCAGGCAGGAAATTAGCCGGGGCGGTGCTGACCAATTCAAGGGACGCCAGGATGCAGGCCAGCGCGGTGGTTCTGATGGCAGAGGCGGTGCTTTTTCAGGTATGGACCGTGGGAATAGCGCTACGCGTGACTTCAGCAGTCGAGGACAATCGAGTCGTCAAAGCATATCCTCCGGTAGTGCCGGATCAAGTGGTGGTTCCCGCAGCGGAGGCGGGTTCAGCAGTGGTTCCCGTGGCGGCGGTGGCGGATTCAGTGGTGGTTCCCGTGGCGGCGGTGGCGGACGCGGCGGCGGAGGAGGAGGAAGGAGATAACCATGTCAATATCTCAATTAACCATAATGAAACAGATGAAGGAGGAAGGAATGATACTTCCGGGAATATACCTAAAAAAGATATCACCGCTTATCCTCATCGTAATAGCGGTTATGTTATCAGTAATAATGACCTTTGCCGGCTATTCATTTGCGGCAGTTAAACAGAAGTCATTCACTTCTGCAGAGGAAGCGGTGAAAGCGCTTGTTACCGCTGCACGAAATAATGACGACAATGAAATGATATCAATCTACGGAGCTGATGCAAAGGATTTGATCTTCTCAGGAGACAAAGTGGCAGATAGGCAGAGGCGTGAGAACTTCCTTGCAAAATACGATGAGCAGAACAAACTCGTACGCGATGGGAATAATATGATTGTCTTAATTGGCAAGAACGAATGGCCATTCCCCATCCCTATTGTAAAAAAAGGCAACACATGGGTTTTTGGCACGAAAAAAGGCAAGGAGGAGGTACTAAACCGCCGGATAGGTGAAAACGAGCTTTACACCATCCAGACATGCCTTGCTATTGTTGATGCCCAAAGGGAATATGCGATGATAGACCGTGACGGAGACAATCTACATGAATATGCTGAGAAATTCGGCAGCGACCCTGGCAAGAAGAACGGACTGTACTGGGAGACAAAAGAAGGAGAGGAGCCGAGTCCGCTTGGCCGGCTATTAACACAGGCAAAGGCCGAGGGATATTCTAAAAAAGGCTCAAAGGGAAACCCGGTGCCTTATCATGGCTACTATTATAGGATACTGAAGGCCCAGGGGAAAAACGCTCCCGGAGGTGCTTACGACTATATATTTAAAGCCAGTATGATCGGGGGTTTCGCCGTGGTTGCCTGGCCTGCGAAGTACGGGAACTCGGGTATCATGACATTTGTCGTTAACCACGACGGTGTTGTCTATCAAAAAAATCTTGGGAAGAACACAGGAAAAATTGTAAAGTCCATGACTAAGTATGACCCTGACAAGACATGGGCAAAAGCACAAAAGTAGCACGTTGTATTACTGAATTAAGTTATAATTGACTGAATGATAGGACTACACAAATAAAATATTAATCTAAACCGGAAAAGGAGAAAGAATCGTATGAAATTAAGCCTGACAAAAATCGCCATGGTTGTTCTTATTGCATTCCTTTTTGCAGGTTGTGCATCTTCACCGGTTGTTGAAAATGACCGCTCATCTTCTGCTCAAAACAAACCGAATGAATTATATGTGGGCGTTTCTCCTAATTACCCCCCTCTCATCTTCAGGCAGAATGAAACCATAGCAGGGATTGAGGCGGAACTGGCAAGGAAACTTGGGGAAGCAATGAACCGGCCTATTCGTTTTGTGGTGCTGAACTGGGAAGACGAGATCCCTGCGCTTTTAGATGGTAAAATCGACATCATCATGTCCGGGATGAGCGTAACAAAGGCCAGGCAAGTACGTATCGTTTTTTCTGAACCATATCTGAAGAGCGGAATGGTTGCTGCTTTACGTGCTGAAGACGCGAAGAAGTATCCTACAAAGGACAGTATTCTGGATGGTTTCGTTGCGGTGGGAGCAGTAAAGGGGACGACAGGAGATGCCTTTGTGCAAAGGAACTTTCCCAAAGCCGTGAGAAGGACCTCTCTTCCGACTGCACAAGATGGTGTTTACGAACTGAAGAGAAGGTCGATAGATATTTTTGTCAACGATGCACCTTCTATTGTATGGCTTGTTTCAGAAAATGAGTCGGATATTGCAGGATTTTGGGAACCTCTGACTGAAGATTCTCTTGCCTGGGGTGTAAGAAAGGAGGATCAGCAGCTTCTGATGAATGTAAACAGCATCCTTAAACAATGGAAACAGGATGGAACATTGAATGCAGTTTTAAGAAAATGGCTTCCCGAAGGATATTTTAAAAGGATTACTCAGTGAGATAAGAGAATGGGCAAATTATTACGATTTTATGAGACTCAATGGTATAATACCCCGTAAGTTATTGATTTTACGGGCGTAACTCAGTGGTAGAGTGTTAGCTTCCAAATTGGAAATGAGGATTCAGCTAACGGCCTGTACATACTACATAAAGCCTTATCAGTGCTGGATTTGAACCACTTTGAGAGTTTTATCTCTTTTTAGTATGGTTTTGTGACAATTTTGTGACAGTCAATTAAATAACGTTCACCAGTTGTGAAACCGAATAATCTGAACTCCTAAGATGTTTCCGATTAAGATTTCCTCCGACACGACCCTTAATGAAATAGGCGTAACCAAAAGGCAATATCATTTGTGATGGATAGGACGTGATATTTCCGACGCCTATGATCAGGGTTTCTGTGTGGCGTGAGGCAGTTTAAATGAGTTTCTGACAATTTCTTCCAGCTCATCTACTTCAGAGTCTTTCAACATATGGAAGACTGACTTTTTCTTTGCTTTGGAAATATGACCGTTTTGTTCAAGGGCTATTTTAATGAAGAGATCAATGAGTTTGTCAGGCATATCCACGACATCCATCATGGCCTTCACGGCGTTAGTGCGCTGCACCAGAAAGTCCAATTCTTCGATGAATTCCTTTTTGATGGTACGTTCAACCGTTTCGTAGAGATATTCAGCGGCATGCGTAAGGTCCATATATTTGTAGTGATCGGCTGTTTTATTCTTTACTGTGATCTCGCCCCGCTCGTCAATGGTAAAGTCCAGAAGAGACATTATCTTCTTCGAAAATGTCTCAAGACACTTATCATAATCTTGCAGGTTTGCAAGCATGGTCGCAGAAACAGGGAATATCGTACCCTCGGGAGTGAATCCTTCCTGTTTTAGGATGTGATGTATTAAGTACCGATGGACCCTCCCATTACCGTCATCGAAGGGATGGATATAGACAAGGGCGAAAGACACCGCAGCAGCGTACACTACAGGGTCCACGATACCTGACATCCTGCGCGAACTCTCAAACAGCCCGGACATCATGTCCCCTGCGTCCTCATGCAAGGGAGCTATGTAATGGACTATCCTGCGTGTTCCTGCTGACTCGCCGATATAATTCTGGGTACTCCGGTAGCCGCTCATTGCAAATCTTTCATCAATAACGGAATTCTGGACTTCAATAAGGAGTTCTTTCCCCAGTTTCTGTGTCATAGCGGCATTCTGTAACATATTTATGAACTTTGCGGCACGCTTTGGGCTTGGTTTTTCGCGCTCTATGGTGAAAGATGTTAATGTCTCTTTGGTGTAAAGGTACTGAGTAGCCTTCCGTACTATCTCCGCAGGATATTTTGCAATTAATTTTTTTGCTTTATCCGACAGGTTCTTTAAGATAAATATTTGGAGTTTGTCGGTTTTCCGGACCGTCGGGCAGAAGTCTCTTACACCAAGCATATTATCTACGACTCTGTGGCGACGACTTCTCAATGGATAGGCAGAGAAGTACACATCCTTATCAAGTATCTCAACGTAGTTACCGGCGGATACGTCCGGTAACTTCAAGCGTTCGCCGGTCAAAAACTCATACAAGTACCACAGAACTCTTGCATACTTGCTTACCGGATGGCTTTTCACATAATGTGTTACTGTCCCTGGACCAAGCTTCTCAAATACCGCCTTCAGTATCTCAAGATTTACGCCATCATACTTAAATGCGAACACGAGTTGATCGATGACGGATTCCCCGGGATTGTACTGAGAAGGGTAGATGTGCAGTTCTTGTCCCCCTTCGATTACTGTCTTCCTTTGTCCTTTCGCCGAAAGATACGAGGAGCGGAAATGCGGGACCGTTTCGATACACAAGACCTTCTCTACCGCCTTATACCCTAGAGGCTTCATATCTTTTTCCTTTGCCGTTATCATATTATTCTTCCTCTCAGAATGCTTATGATTTTCATAAATTGCTTATAATATGGTTCTATTCTTATAAAACACTTATTTTAAATTATAAGTATTTTGTCACAAAAAGCAACTGTTATAAGCGTTTTGGTGTTTTTGTAAGTGTTTTAAAAACCCGGGCTAAACCCAAAGGAAGTTAAAATTCCAAACTTGATATCGGAAGCCAGGTAGGGAATTCCTCGATCTGTTCACTTAACGGTATCAGATAGTCAATGCCTATTTCTTGTGAAAAGGACCAGACGTAATTTCCAGTTAAATTCAAATACCGGTGCGCAAAACATGGGACAGGTGTTAAGTCGGGATTGGCTCACCCCCCCATCCTCCAAGGACTTCCCCCAAGAATTAATACCCCAAAGCTTTAACACTATAAAGTAAAAGCAGAAAATGATTTTCACAAGTGGTCGTGGTCTGTTCTTGAAAAAATGGTGGAAGTTTTTTATCTTTTAGGGGTTGACAATCTACATAGCAGGTGGCAGAGAGAAAAGGGGATGCGTCTTATGGGGCGAAAGATGCACGATGCCTCATTAGTGGCACAGAGGCAACCCTCATTCCTGTAGGAGTAATTTTCTAAAAATCTTCTGGAAAGGTATATTATAGAAATCAATAAACATATGATAAGCAAGCGTCAGTATAAGCGAATTATAATATCTGGAAGTGCCACCCTTGAATTTAATAATATTCATTCAATTCAAACCTTGATAGCCAATATCTCTTTACGAGGGATCGGATTGTATTCCTATAGTTCAATAAAAGTCGAAACAAATGTTTCAATTACCATTATTTTCATATCTTCAGATGGTGTATTAAAAACTGATTCTATTGAAGGACGAGTTGTAAGTAACAGAAAGATAGGAAAAACTCATTTTTTGGGTGTCCAATTTAATGAAGAAATAAATGCTCAAAATCAGCCTTTATTGTTTAAACAAATAAATAATATTATTTCAACAGATTAATTTTCTGTTGATTACTTTCGTCATATTAGCAAAGAGGCAATAACATCTTCTCATATGTGAATATGACATTTCACGGTATTGTTTTCTGGATTTAAATAAAACGTAAATTTCTTATTAGATCTTTCGCACCATTCTTGAACATCACTTGCAAATGTAACAGATAAGCCAATAACTTCAAGTATATCACCTTTTTTCATGGAAATGGATTTCCCCGCAATTTTCATAATTGCACTGGCCCGATGAAGATTTGTTGTGTCTAATTTTTCAAGTGCCATTATTTTTCGACATCCCATTTGAAAATTAATTCAAGTAATAGAAAAAAGAATTATATGAATTATAACAAATTAAAGTGTAGCTTCTAAAAGTTAAGGCAGGGTGAAAGTCATATGAAAATTCAGAAAGCTTCTTTATAAAGCATTGTTAACTGAAGGTTTCAAGATAATGAATGTAATCTCTCTTGCACAGTGAAAAATAAAAAACATTCTATGGAGTTTTGAAAGGCAACCCTTCTTTCTGTTATCAACACCTCGTGAAGTCTCGATAGAGAGCAATTGTTTACATAGAAGAAAGAAACGCATCGAAAAGTGGTTAAGTAATCCCTATTAGTACATGAAACATAGGCGATAAATTTCGGACAATCAAGATAACAGCTTTGTTTAATATCGGCAAATATTTTCTATCACTTATCACTTGACTTTACATCAAAAGTAGCCTATTTTATCTTCATGGCTATTCACCTTTTTACATTGTTATTCCCACTTATTAGTACCCCGATTGGTATCCCGCAAAACAATATAGGAGTGCATAAATAATTTAGGTTCATTCGTAATAAAGTTGAAAAGAATCTATTAAGGTCGTTATTAATATTTAATATCAAATGGTTATGAGCACTGAAATTAATAAAACCGCGTGGGCTAAGGATTTGGGAACGACTAACAGCCCAAAACTCCTTTAAGATGGATAAATACTGGGCAAAAAAGTCTGCAAAGCCTCTACTGATAAGGTTTTGCAAAAGCTTGATCACAATTAGCCTTATAAAACAAGGCAATATATCGACTGTGTGTTTCATTTCAACTTAAACACTAAAGAGAGATAATTTAAAATTTAACCAGGTTTTGAGACTAACATCAATCCCCGGCAGTAGCTTGGGGTTTAAGGAGGAAGAGAAAATGGCCACGAATTTGAAGAACTCCCACGGTAGTAGGTTTGGTGTAAAGCTCACCCTTTGCTTGCTGGTCCTTTCGTTGCTTGGCTTGGGCCTGTCAACAGCCGCTAAGGCAGCACCATACTTTATCACTGGCCTCTACCGCGCTTACGTACCAAACTTCCTGACCGGCAACGTATCAGTGATCGACCTGCGCCGCAATAATGTCGTCACCGACACCATCGACCTTGGCAACGGCGCAGGAAGCGGCCCCTATGGAGTCGCGGTCAGCGAGGTGAGGCGTGAGGTGTTCGTTACCAATGTCTTCGCTCACACCTTGTCAGTTATCAGCGCGACAACCAACAAGGTACTGGCCAACGTCCCTGTCGGCAGCGAGCCGAACGGGGTCGTTGTAAACCGCATGGGCACCCGAGTATATGTGGCTAACTCCGAAAGCGACAGTGTCTCCGTGGTCAACGCAGCAACCATGAATGTTATCGCGACGATTTCCGTCGGCGACCGGCCGGTTGGAATCGGAGTCAATCCGAGCGGTACTCGCGTCTACGTCGCGAACTGGAACTCCGGGACACTGTCGGTGATCGACACGGCCCTGAATGTCGTCGTGGCAACGGTTCCCGTGCGAGGGAACCCGGCTGGTGTTACGCTAAGTCCGGACGGCAGGACTGTGTACGTCGTCAACAACGAATCGAACGACTGGACCGGTTCGGTGTCGGCCATTAATGCAGCTACCAACACCGAATTGCAAGGCTCCCCGATTGAGCTCTACGGGTCGCCATTTATCCGGGACCGGTTTCTGCCAGGGGTGCCTGATGACTGGCTGGCCTACTACTCCATTCCGGTTGCCGCAGCAATTAATTGCTTTGGCACTACGATGTATGTTTCTGACCTGCTCGGCGGTATCCACATCGTCGATCTGATAACGCGGAAGGTGCGCGGGTACATCCCTAGCGACGGCCCCACCTTTGGGCTGAGCCTCATGGAATATGGTATGCGCCTCTACGCGGGGCAGCTGGAGCTGGACAATGTCCTGAGCATCCCTCTGAACATATACGGAAACCCAGCCGCGGGCGTACAACGGGTAACGGTCGGAGACATGCCCTTGGGGCTCGGCAACTTCATCCTCAACTAGGATTGATCCATGCGATCGCCGGGGCAGTCTGGCTGCCAAGATCTCGAAACGGTGGCGATGGTGCGGCTCGATTGTTATTAACAAAAAAAAGCTCCGGCAAGATATAAAAAGCAAAGGGGCGAAAGAATATTTCGCCCCTTTTTATTTGATAATATTCTACATCTCGAGATGAAATGCGTATTCTTTATACAACCGATCTTTGTCTTGACTTGATGAAGATATCCGCATTATTTAAAAAACCTCAAAACTATTGAATGGTAGTTAGCAATTTCAGGATATAATGCTTGTGGATACTACCCAGTAAAAGTGTAATTAACAGACTGTATAGTTTTTGTATACCTGACAGGATAAAACAAGGGATAACACCGTGTAAGATGTTATCCCCCTGATTCAACATCTTTCTAACCGTTTTCTAACCGAATAATATCAAAAAAGGAGGATGCCTGTTTATACTGTTATATAGACATCCCCTGTCGTGCCTTGATAATCTTACGTTTGCTATACTTACCTTCACGGTGGATTATCCTATAAAATAGCTTCCTAATTGGAAATGAGGATTCAGCTAAGTGCTTGTAAATACTACATAAAGCCTTATCAGTACTGGGTTTGAACCCCAAAAATAGTTTTATCTCTTTTTATCTATTTTAGTATAGTTTTGTGACAATTTTGTGACAGTCAATTAAAATGTCAAAGCTTGTGAAGCCGAATTCCATAAGCTCCCATGATCGTCCCCTATCTAGATCGGGCTCTATTAACCCTCTCCCCTTTCCGACACGTTAACTTCACCTTATCTGTCGATGTTTGGTAAGTTTCATCTATATGATTAATCTTTTAGCCTGTTGTTATGCGCCGTTGGTCACCGCCACTATCAAGCTTCAGCAAAATCAAAAACAGGAACCTCCCGCTTTCTAACGGGCTTAAATTTGTCTTTAGCAAATTTCAATAATTCGTCAGTAACATTTGGAGAATAGGTCTTTTCACCACACCGGTCACAAACTTCAGCGGGGACATGCTCAACAAGAAAATACCTGTTTTCCTCTTCATAACTGAAGGTAACCAGCATTTTTTTTGTTTCACCGCCACAGAAAACACATTTCATTCCTTTTCCCTCCTAACTCTAAAATCTATCCATTCGGTCTCATCCGGGTCATATGCCGTAATAATAACAACTGTCGGTGGAAGCGAAAGCTGAACATGAAGATGTCTGCCAGATTTTGACCTCCCATAAATAAGACAACTCGGAGAATACTTGTCATCAGGATATTCCTCGATAATCCCGCCGGTTAATACCGCATCTTCAATCTCAACGCGATCAATCAGCCTTCTGATCATTCTTTTCACGGCATGATCGGAAAAGCGATATTCTCCTATGCTTATTTTATCCCTGATTCCCTCTATTTTCATACTCTTCTCTTAACATATCGCCTTGGTGCCCAATGAGCGGAGCTTTGTCATATCCGAACTCAGGTTCTTCTATTTCCTACTTTTGGCACAAAAAAATAAACTTCTTTGGGTATTATATCGGCAATAAATAAACAAATAAAGCGGTTTTCTTTTATGACAATTTTCTAACAGTCAATTAAAGCGTTCACCAGTTGTGAAACCGAATAAACTGGACTACCATGACATCCAGATAAAGATTAGGCTTCTTCACCCCCCCTTCCCCTTTTTGATATGTTTACTTCACGTTTTCTTCGATGAATATTTTGAAGCGTAAGATGTTAAAAGTGCGCTACTTTCAAACGAAAGCACTCAGGACGCACTTCTTCATCAAGTCCGCATGGCAGATACTTTTGAAAAGATGCGGAGTAGAAAGGGAAATTCGCAGCCTTGAAGTTTGGACAGTATTAGAACTTCATTTTATAAGGACATCAAGCATTAGTGAATGAGCTTTACAGGTATAAGTACCTCATTACGCCTAAGAAACCACGGCATAAAAGGAGAATTATATCGGGCAAATATGGGTTCACCCTCAGGTTTAAGCCCTCTTTTATTAATCATCTCATACAGGCGGGCTTTATTATCCTCATAGCGAATCTTGCTCCATGTTCCAGAGTATCGCATGGATGCCATAAGATTGCCTGGAATCTTCTTTATTACAATTCTCGGATCAAGAGGCTCCGGAATGTTCTCCATTGTATACTGAGATGGCATAAGGAATGTGATAATCCATTTCTCTCCGATCTTTTCTTGATTAACAGGTGCAGTCATTGTAATTTTCTCATAAGTTTTTTCCTGAGATACAGGAGCATTCATTGATATTGACTTCTTTGATCGGTTATTACCAGAAATATACTTAAACAGTCGGCGGAACCCTTCATTACCTACTTGATCGAAATCTCCTTCAACAACAGTTTCCGCTATAATTTGCGGCTGATATTGCCTAAGTTCAAATGCGTCTTCTCTTTCAA
>WSSedA1B2DRAFT_1000237_pt1 | contig 11655 bp, 9 predicted proteins | sample WetSurSiteA1Bulk_FD_9465 | JGI IMG/M metagenome (IMG submission 9465) | reverse complement strand
GAGCCTGTCAAGGGTAGAAACACCCGGGTCGTTTCTCCTCCCGCCTCTTTTATATCCCTCGCCCCCTTTGTTTTTATAATGCAGAAATTTGTTCTGCGGGTTGAATTCAGGCTCTATGGCATCATTCGGACATACGAGGGTGCATGTGCCGCATCCTGTGCAATATCTTTCAACATCAGTGACCTGTTCAACAACCTGGTTAATCTTTCTAACCGATTCCGGTGTCGGAACCGGTCCTTCTGAATAAACAGTCCGCCTGACCCTGACAGTAGGCTCAATCGCCTTCACAGGGCAGACTGCTGTGCATCTGCCGCAGCGTGTGCAACGATGATCACTCCAGCGGACAATATACGGGAGTTCCTTTAATGAGAGCTGATGATTATAATCTAACCTTGTAGCTGGTTCCATACCTTCACCTCCTCAGCATGAGGCTTTACAATAACCATGTCGTATTTCATCGGGAAGAGGTCCTCTGCTTTATTTCGATCAGGAATGGCACTGTCAAGTCCGCATTCCTCAGACATTAATGCATATTTACCCTTTATACCGCCGACAACACCAGGCCTAAGCTTCTTGGCGTCATGCGCCATGAAACAAGTGCCATCAGGGGTGAACCCGATTACCATATTTGGTCCATCAATGCACAGGGGCCGCAGGGATTGTTTCATAAGACGCAAGGCATCTTTGTCATCCCTGGATGTGATCTCAGTATCTTTGAGTGGCGTTGTCACATCCTTATAGTAGGTTAAGGGAAAGCCCAGTTGCCGCACAGTATAGTGCAGGATATGCGTAAATACTTCGCTGTCACTGTTATAACCGACATATCCCGGGAACCCCCTGCTTGTTAGGAATTCCCTGATGGGTACAAACGCAGTATTTTCACCATTTGTCATCGAGCAATAACCCTGTATAAAGAAAGGGTGGCATGCATATAAGTAGATTGCATAGTTGGTATTCTGCCTGCCCTGTGCAAAAACGATTTTCGCCCTGATACTGTCTCTGTCAAGACCGAAAAACTCAGCCACCTGGAGTGGATCACCGACTTCCTTGAGGGTGATTACGTCCGGATAAAAGGAGAAGGCAAAGAGAGACTCATCCTGCTCTCCCATTTTTCTCAGAGTAAGCCGCACATTCATGAGGAGATCATCCCTTTCCCTCGCGGTCTTATACTTGTAAGAAGTGGGATAGTCATATATCCGTGCGAAATACTGATCACGCGGCGTTATCCCTTTCACGGGTTTTATATTCGGAGCCCAGACCTCTTTGAGTTTAAAGCCTGCCTTGTTCATGAATTCATCAAGCAGCTTCGCCCCGCTTTTCGAAGATATCCCGGACAGGATAGGGTATCCCTTCAGTTTTTCGAAATCCCCGCCAAGGTCTTTCAGGGTAAGGCCGAGGCCTGAGCCGTCATGGCCTTCCTTCATTGTCTCGAGGGCAAGGATATTCTCCATAGGGGAGAAATATTCATTTGAAGTTATTGCAGCAAGTCTGCACATAATTCTTTACCTCTCTGTTTAGTCGGCGAACGGTTACCGTGTGTATATGTTAAAAAACTGTTACATTTATGTCAAGTAGGAAACAATTTTGTATTATATAAAATAATCATGATTTTCTCCAAATCTTAATATCCCGGCGCCATTTACAAAATTTTTAAGTTAAGAAATTAACTGTCCCTGAATGCTGATCTTTGTTTTCTTTACAGGAATATTTTTCCCGGATCCTTTAACTGCCTCTTCAACCAGTTTCACCACCCCCGTGCAGCATGGGACTTCCATGTAGGCGATGGCCACGGATTTAATATCATTTTCACTGAGGATCGTTGCCAGCTTTTCCTTATACGCACCTGCATTATCAAGTTTCGGGCATCCGAGTGCAAGGGTGTGACCCTTGATGAAGTCATTATGAAATCCTGCATATGCGTAGGCGCAGCAGTCAGCAGCTACCAGTAAATCTGCGCCCTGATAATATGGAGCCTTAAGCGGCAGCAGTGTTATCTGTACAGGCCAGTTTCTGAGTTGCGGCGCCGATTCCTGCCGGATGACTGTCGTTGAAGGCTTGTTTATCTGTATTGTCTGGGCCATGTTTCCGGGACATCCGCATGGCATGGGCGTCTCTTCTTTATGTTTCTGTCCTGCTGGTTCGTGTTTCTTCTGTGCCTCTTCCATCTGCCATACTGCTTCACTGCCCTTTGTCTTCAGTAGATATTCTTTCGTTGCATCAATATCGAATGGTTTGGATTCTCTCTCTTCTATAACTAATGCGCCTGTAGGGCAGCCAACAATGCAGTCACCAAAACCATCACAGAAATCTTCCTTGACCAGTGTTGCCTTTCCGTCAATTATCTGTAAAGCGCCTTCTGAACAGGTACTTACGCAATTGCCGCACCCATCACAGAGCTTGTCGTTGATTGTTATGATCTTCCTTTTCATGTTATCCCTCCTTTTTCATTTCTTGATTTTAGGATAGTTCAAGAAGATAAATGTGTCCTTGACTTAAGTCAAGAAAGAAATAAACCTGCAATCCCGACTTTGGAAAAGTGGGTAACATGTAGGACTGTCCGAATATCGACAGGCGATATTCTCTGAATCAACAGAGCTATTATCTGTAATAGATAACAGGCTGTTGAAAAACCCGTCGCATGTCATTGCGAGGAGCAGTTTCTGCGACGAAGCAATCTCTAACCTATTGATTTTATTAAAGGCGAGATTGTCGCGCTTCGCTCGCAATGACACGAAAAAGGCTTTTTTAACAGGCTGATAAGTTTTGACATTGCAGACACAAGATTATTATCGATTAACGCTAACACATAGGAGTCTTCAAGCACGACGAATCCAGATGAATGACAGCTTCCCCTTGTAAACGTTATGCTCATTCTTTGACAAATGAACAGATTATAATTACAATGTAAGTATGGAAGCAATATTGTTCGAATGGGATGAAAAGAAAAATACTTCAAACAAGAAAAAGCATAGTATTAGTTTTGAAGAGGGCCAAACAGTATTTGTAGATGAGAATGCCTTACTGATACATGATCCTGACCATTCGGACGAGGAGGAGCGATTTGTTAAGTGTACGGCTAAGGGTATTGGTCGTCTGTCACAGTTACCGCAAAAACCAAACGTCGATAAGAATTATTTCTGCCCGTAAAGCAACGCGCTTGTAGCAGACGCAATACTGGGAAAGGTGGTCAAAATGAGAAAGGAATATGATTTTTCAAAAGCAAAGAAAAATCCCTATGCAGCTCAACTCAAGAAGCAGGTAACTATTCGTCTTGATGAGGGAACAGTGGAATATTTTAAAAAGCTTGCTCAAGAAGCAGGTATCCCCTATCAGACTTTGATCAATCTGTACTTGCGAGACTGTGCTGCGGCTGGCAGGAAACTCTCGATACAATGGAAGGCAGCATAAATTAGTTGCGGAGATTTTTCAGTAGGCTCTGCGGAAACTTTAAGCCTATCCATTAGTAAGCGAAAGTCGCACGTAAACAAAATCTGCTGCTGAGTGTGTTTGATGAAGAAGGTGCTAATTTATCTGTCATCGTATGATAGGCCAAATCCTACTTTCATATTACTCGGAAAATATTCTTAGCTTTTCAGGATCGGGGAGGATGATAGTATTGTCCTTTTCGATGACAAGTTTCCTTTGTTTCAGGAATGCCAATGCTCTTGAGAGTGTTTCCGGGATCGTGCCAAGTAGTGATGAAAGTTCTTTTTTTGAATAAGAAAGATGGCAGACTGCAACGCCATTTTCGACGCTGCTGTTTTCTATCAGATAGCCTGCAAGCCTCGCCTTTATATCCTTCAGAGATAATTCCTCAATCTTTGCAACAAGCTGTCTCAACCTCTTTGAATAACCGCTCATCATCTTTAATGAAAGCTCCGGATGTTCTTTTATGAGATTTAAAAATTCCTTCCTCGACATGCGGACTAAAGTCGTGTCCTCTAAAGCCATACACGAAGCAGGATAGACCATTGAATCGAATATGGCAGCCTCAGCGACAAGATCGCCCGGGCCATGGATATGTAACGTGTATTCTTTGCCGTCAGGAGAAAGTTTATAAATCTTGATCTTCCCTGAGACAACAATAAAGAACGCTGTTGCATCAATGCCTTCTGAAAATATCTGCTCTCCCCTGCCGACCTTTTTCAGGGTAATTGAGGCCAGAAGAAGGTCAATCTCTTTTTCAGTAAAGGAAGCAAATAGGAATGTATTGGAAAGAAATTTACGTATTTCCATTGTATTACATTTTATATTATTTCACTGTTATTCAAAAGCCCGGACATGCAGGCTGCTATCCTGCAAGGTGAAGTTTTATTTAAATTTTAGTTATTTTTTTAACTTTGGAGTTAAAATATACAAAACGGGAGGGGATAGGTTGTAAATCAACTTTATGACACTCCATAAAAAGACAGTTCTTATCGTTGGAAGCACACTCGTCGGTCTTATCTTGATCCTCTTTGTAACTTCAAGGATCATCATAATGAGAAGTTTCTCAAAACTGGAAGAGAAGTATGCCCGCCTGAATATAGAGAGGGTACAGACGTCCATATCTGATAGCCTGGCACACCTGACCAGGTCAGCTAATGACTGGGCTGTTTGGTATGAAACGTATGCCTTTATCAATAATTCAAACAAGAACTTCATTAAGGGAAATGTAGTAGATTCATCTTTCACCACCTTAAAACTCAATATCATGCTGTTTATAAACTCCTCGGGCCGGGTTGTATTCGGCAGGGCGTTTGATCTGGAAGACAAAAAAGTAGTGCCAGTCCCGCAAAGTCTGCTCGATCATTTGGCGCCTGACAGTATCCTGCTTAAACACACTAATGCAGAGAGCCATATCTCCGGAATAATTATTTTGTCTGATGGGCCTATGCTCATTTCCTCACAGCCAATCCTGACCAGTGAAGGCCAGGGACCCATCCGGGGCACGCTTATTTTTGGCCGCTATCTTAAAGATACTGAAATCCTGCACCTGTCTGAGCCTGATGCTTTAACTATTGATATCCATGGCTTTAATGACAAAGACGTGTCCGGGGACTTTCTTCAGTCAGTGAAATCTGCGCTCTCGGACGGAAAGCGCTTCCTGGTACGACCGGTGAACACACAGACTATAGAGGGGTATGCAATGCTGAAGGATATATTCGGAAAGCCGGCTGTTGTGTTAAGAGTGGCCATGAATAGAGAGATATATAAGGAAGGGCAAAACATCTTCTACTATTTTATCCTTTCATTTCTGTTCATCGGGATGGTCTTGAGCATTGTGACGCTGATACTTTTGGAAGAACAGGTACTCTCTCGAGTAACAAGCCTTATTCAGAATATAAGTGTTATAGGAACAAGTGGAGATGTCTCAAAGCGTGTGCAAATGAAGGGGGAGGATGAGATATCGATTTTATCTGATGAGATGAACAGAATGCTCGATACAATAGAACAGTCTGATAAGGCTCTGCGTGAGAGTGAGGAAAAATACCGCCTGATCGTTGAGAATGCCAATGAGGCTATTGTTATTGTACAGGAAGCGAAACTGCAATTCGTAAACCCAAAGACAGTAGAGATAATGGGGTATTCACAAAAGGATTTGATCAATAAGGAATTTCTGGAATTTGTTCATCCGGAAGACCAGGCACTTGTAGCTGAAAGATACAGTAAACGCCTGTTGGATGAGGATGTTCCCTCTGTATATTCCTTCAGGATTATAGATATATACGGCAATATCAAATGGGTTGAAGTTAATGCTGTCAAAACCCAATGGATGGGGAAAGAGGCGACCCTAAAATTCATCAATGACATAACAGAGCGGAAAGAACTGGAAGAGGAATTGCGTGTCATGTCACTTCGTGATGTTCTCACAGGGCTCTATAACAGGCGTGGGTTTCTGACCCTTGCAGAACAACAATTGAAGATCGCAAGCCGTATGCAGAAAGGCATGTTGATGATCTTTGCTGATCTGGATGGCATGAAACATATCAATGATACGCTCGGTCATCAGGAAGGAGACCGGGCATTAATTGATATTGCACAGATCCTGAAAAAGACATTTCGTGAGTCAGATATCATTGCAAGGCATGGCGGAGATGAATTCGTGATCCTTTCTCTTGAAACCCCTGAGTTTGGAGCTGATCTGCTCGTTAACAGACTTGGAGAGCATATGCATTACCACAACAGGTATGAAAGCAGGCCATACAGTCTATCTCTAAGCATGGGTTTTGCACGGTATGATCATGAAAACCCAGTTTCTCTTCACGAATTGCTTGTTAAAGCCGACAGTATGATGTACGAAGAGAAAAGGTCACGAAAAAATTCTCAAGTCTAAGGACCACATGAATTTTGATGAGATAGCTGCCCTCAAAAAGGCTTTTGCATCTTTAAAAGACAGACAGAAGAAAAATCTACCCGAGGATTTCGATGAAAAAATAAAAAGGCTGAAGGCTGTCCGGCAGACTTCAGTCGGTAATGAGGAACTTCTCAGATATGCCATAAAAAAAATAGAAGATAATGGAATAAAAGTCCTTAAAGCTCATACAAAAGATGATGCAGTGAGAATCATTTCCCAACAAATAGCCGATGAAAAGCTTGTCGTTAAGTCCAAATCGAATGTCACAAAGGAGATCGAACTTGCTTCTGTATTGGGATCACATGGAATTGAGATTATTGAAACAGATATCGGTGACAGGATATTGCAGGTCCTGCAATCCAAACCTTCCCACCCTACAGGACCGGTTGCGCATCTTTCAGCAAAGATAATTGCAGAAGGGCTTTCAAAATATCACGGTAAAAAAATAGACGAAGACCCTGACGAGATTGTCAGGTTTGTAAGAGACGAAATAAGCGGCTATATAGAGAAAGCCCGTGTCGGGATTACCGGTGCGAATGCCATTACAGCAGAAGAAGGCTCGATAGTGCTTGCCCACAATGAAGGCAATATCTTTCAGGTTATACGACGGGAAAAGCATATAGTTGTTACATCAATCGATAAAGTCTACCCCACAGTGGAAGACGCACTGAATATGCTGAAGGTTATCTGTTTCAATGCAACAGGTTCTCTGATTCCATCATTTATCGAGATTATCAGCGGAGTCAGCAAGACTGCTGATGTTGAAAAAAAGTTCTTCAGGGGTGTCCACTCTCCGCGTGAAATAGTGCTTGTCCTGCTCGACAACAAAAGGACAGAGATGATCGGGAAAGGGTTTAAAGAACTTCTTTACTGCATTGACTGCGGGAACTGTCTCCTGCACTGCCCGATGTATAACACCATCGGGAATCATTTTGCAGAGGACAAATATCTTGGCGGGAAAGGGCTGGCCTATAAGAGTCTGACAGATGAAGAAGTCAATAAAAAGCTTGAATTCTGTCTGACCTGTGGAAGGTGTAGAAAAAATTGCCCTCTGTCAATTGATGTCCCTGCAGCAATAAGAAGCATCAGGAGTGATAGTGTCCACCAGGAGGCCTATTATTTCCTTAAATCCCACCTACTGTGGCTTTACTATAANCTGAGACTCAAACTCCAATAGTTATCCTGAGAAGTTAAAAGAGGCCTGCATTCCTTCCTTGACAAATAATTTTCTATTTCTTTAAAGTAAAGACCATAGGTAACCGTTTACCGAGTAGCGAGTAGTATGACAAATATATTCTCTGGCATAAATGACCTGGATAAACTCATAGATTCCCTCTATGTCGGAGATAATGTAGTCTGGGAAGTCGAAGCAGGCACTGCCCCGGAAGTATTTATCCTGAATTTCATAAGGCAATCTTTTTCTGAAAACCGCGATGTTATCTATGTCAGTTTCAACAAATCTCCCCAGACCATCCTGCAGAAGATAGGGAATATCCCTTCAGAGGGGAGTTTTGCATTGCTTGACTGTTTCACTTCCGGCAAGGGCAAAAATGACCGTGCTTTTACAAAATTTTATGATAAAAGCGTTAATCCCCATGTTATCAGGGTTGACGATCCGAGGAACATAGATAAGTTCACATCGCTCCTTACCTCTCTGGAGGATAAATTCCAGTCAGGCGGCAGGTACATTTTCGACAGCCTCACAGGTATGCAGGACCTCTGGGGTGATGAGAACAGGACATATAAATTTTTCACTTATATTTGTCCGCTCCTTTATGATCTTGGGACTGTTGCTTACTGGATACTCGAGAAAGATGCCCACAGTCAGAAGTTCAAGGCGAATTTACGGCACATAACACAGGTGGTTCTGGAATTATACAAAAGAAAAGATAAGCTCTGGATAAAAGCCCTGAAACTTGACGGAAGACCGAACAGGGAGGCTTTCAAGCCACATTCTTACGAAGTCAGCGCTGAAAGAATTGCGATTACATCGGCAAGGAAAGAACCTTCACTGGACATCGGAAATAAAATAAAGGATTTACGGATGAAGCAGGGCATGAGCCAGAGAGAACTTGCCGGCANGGTTGGCCTAACCCCGAGTTTTGTATCACAGTTAGAAAGTAACCAGATCACTCCTTCCNTGAGCTCATTTTTACAGATCTGCAATACACTTGGCGTCAGCCTATCTGATACCCTGGAAGAAAAAACCGAAGAGGCCCCATGGCTTATCAGGAAAGAGAAAATCTTTTCCCATCCATCTTATAAAGAGGCCGGGATGAAAAGTTTTCATATAGTCCAAAACGGCAACATGTCCGGATCTTTCCTGGTTATAGAACCATACGCAAAGGTGAAAGGAGAGATAATACCTTCTGAAGGGAAAAGATTTCTCTATGTTTTGAAAGGAGATATTTCGATAACTATAAACGGTAAAGGTGAGACGCTCAGGACAGGTGATTCTCTCTACCTCAGCAAAGAAGTCGCATCTTTATTGAAAAATGAAGGAGGTGATAACGCGGAGATACTATTAATAAGCTCTTAGAATTTCTTTAAGAGCGAAAGTCTTTTAAATTTACTGAGGCGAAGGATTTTTTTTGCCTTAAGCAATAAGAAATACTTAATTTCTCTCAGTATTAATTTAGCTTTACTTAACAGGAGGAGGTGGAGACAAGAAAAATATTGGTGAGTTGTCTGTATCAGCTCTTTGAGGTCTCATTGCAGGGACAAAATCCTAAGCAGACTCAAATGGCGCAAATTGTTAGTGCGCCATCAAAAAAACAAACTTATTAAAGGAGGAAGATTTTATGAATTTACAGCAACCTAATTCAAATGAAGCAACCAGAACACATAATCGTTCAAAAAGCGTCTCCCCGATGAGCGGGATATGTACCAGATGTATCGACGGATGCAGGGGAAATTGTGAAGTTTTTAAGGCAACCTTCAGAGGCAGAGAGTTGCTATATCCAGGGCCTTTTGGCGAGATAACCGCAGGCGGAGACAAAAACTATCCGATAGATTATTCTCACCTGAACATTCATGGTTATGCCCTCGGTGCCAAAGGACTTCCAAAAGGCCAGAAAGGCGACCCTGACACCGCAAAATTTCCGAATGTTAATACAGAGACCTCCTATGGCTGGACCAAAAAAGTAAATATGAAAGTTCCGATCTTTACCGGCGCACTCGGTTCTACGGAAATTGCCCGCAAGAATTGGGAGCATTTTGCTGTTGGAGCAGCGCTTTCGGGTGTTACTCTCGTTTGCGGAGAGAATGTCTGCGGAATAGACCCCGGCCTTCAGTTAAACAGCAACAAAAAGATAACAAAATCACCTGATATGGACCGCAGGATCGAGATGTATCGCCGCTATCATCAGGGATATGGAGAGATCCTTGTTCAGATGAACGTAGAGGACACCCGTCTGGGAGTTGCAGAATATATAATAGATAAACACGCTATTGAAACCATAGAATTAAAATGGGGACAGGGAGCAAAATGCATCGGCGGTGAGATCAAAGTGCACTCTCTGGAGCGCGCACTTGAATTACAGAGACGCGGCTATATAGTTACCCCTGATCCGTCTGATCCTATTGTTCAGGCCTCGTTCAAAGACGGCGCGATAAAGGAATTTGAGCGTCACAGCCGTCTCGGCTTTATTGAAGAAAAGGGTTTTTACGCTGAAGTAGACAGGCTCAGGAAACTCGGATTCAAGAGAATTACGCTGAAGACAGGCGCATATGGTCTCCGCGAGCTGGCAATGGCGATCAAATGGAGTTCCAAGGCCAAGATCGATCTACTTACAATAGACGGCGCTCCCGGCGGAACAGGGATGAGCCCATGGCGTATGATGGAAGAATGGGGCATGCCTTCACTCTACCTGCATGCAGCAGCTGCAGAATTCTGCAAGATACTTGACAAGAAAGGCGAGCGTGTTCCTGATATTGCCTTTGCAGGCGGTTTCAGCAGTGAAGACGGCGTATTCAAGGCATTGGCTTTAGGCGCACCCTACACCAAGGCGGTCTGCATGGGCCGTGCATTAATGATCCCCGGCATGGTCGGCAAGAACATCGGAAAATGGATTAAGGCAAACGATCTCCCGAAAACCGTCAGCGAATTCGGCACCAAAGTTGAAGAGATCTTTGTAAATTTTGAAGATGTTAAAAATATCGTAGGAAGCCAAGAGATCAGAAACATTCCTCTCGGAGCGATCGGTATTTACAGCTATTCACAGAAAATAAGGGTCGGCTTACAGCAACTGATGGCAGGTGCACGTTGTTTTAATGTTGATTCTATAACGAGGAATGAACTGATGTCACTTACAGAAGAATGCGCCAAGGTTACAGGCATTCCTTACCTGATGGATTCTTACAGGAAGGAAGCAATGAAAATTCTGGGTGCAAAATAATTTTCTTTGCGCTCGCAAACTGATTTTGATTTAGATACAGTAATAGTCCCCTGAAATATTTTAGGGGACTATTACTTAATATGGAGGTAAAAAATCGTGAACTACGGCACACCTAACGCAAGTGCAGCCACAGGGACAAAAAACAGGGTATCAGACCCGGCTCCCTATTCAGGCATATGTTCAGTATGTCTCGATGGCTGCCCGGGCTTATGCGAGATCGGGAAGTCGTCTTTCAGGGGCAGGGAGGTTTTATATCCGCAGCCTTTCGGTAAGGTTACGGCCGGAGCTGTAAAAGAATACCCGGTAGATTATTCACATCTGAATATTCAGGGAACATGCATTGGTGCGATCGGTGTCGAGGCAGATTCCGACGAGGCGCTCTTCACAAATGTCTCAACAGAGGTTGAAATAGGTAAAAAACATAAGATCAAACTCAAACTTCCTATTTTTACAGGTGCGCTCGGTTCAACCAATATTGCGCGGGACAACTGGGAAGGCATGGCCATCGGAGGCGCTATCTCGGGACTTATGGTTGTCATAGGAGAGAACGTTGTCGGGATGGATCCGAAGGCAGAAATTGTCAACGGCAAAGTCGTAAAATCACCGGAACTTGAAAGAAGGGTCAAGACATTCAACGATTGGTCAGAAGGATATGGCGCTATTGTGCTCCAGCAGAACGTGGAGGACGGACGGCTTGGTTCTCCTGAATATGCAGTTGAAAAGCTCGGTGTGGAATGCCTGGAACTCAAATGGGGACAGGGCGCAAAGAATATCGGTGGTGAGGTAAAGCTCACGACCCTCGACAGGGCGCTCGAACTGAAGAGAAGAGGCTACATTGTACAGCCAGACCCGGAGGACCCTGTTGTGCAGAAGGCATTTAAAGAGGGCGGTTTCAAAGAGTTCGAGAGACATTCAAGGCTT
>WSSedA1B2DRAFT_1000233_pt1 | contig 11787 bp, 12 predicted proteins | sample WetSurSiteA1Bulk_FD_9465 | JGI IMG/M metagenome (IMG submission 9465) | reverse complement strand
GTCTAACTTTGATGTGTTGATTTACTCATTAGGTCTCTCTTTTATTTCTTTCGTAAAGTTTAAAAGATTTTGTCCTGTTTAGTGTAGCCATATCATTTGATGTTTTGTTAAATCCTGAGAAAGAAATCGAACAATATCGTTGTAAGCAGCTATTTGTATAGACTTAAGTGTTTTGTAAAAACCGAGTTACTGTAAAAGTTACTGCATTTTTTCGCCGTAACTCTGTTTTAGCTTGTTTTGGCTATCGCAACCATTGCCGTATTTCTTTAAATTCGATTTCATCAACCGATTCGCTCAACTATACAAAGTCATTTACTTTTGACTTCAGCGTGGGCAACTTTGGTTTTGTCGTTCATCTTCTATTCATTAAAGCTCTATTATTATCTTGACGAAATCTTTTAAAACTAGCCCAAGGGGTTCTATTTATGAAAATTATGAAAAAAAAATTATTGATTGTAGGTATCGGCTCAATCATTTTGACTGCGTGTGCGACTAATCCATATACTGGACAAAACACTGGACAATCTAGTATGAGCAAGGCGGCAATCGGTGGCTTAGGTGGTGCGGCTGTTGGTGGGGCTATTGGTGCGGCTGTTGGTGCGTATATGGATAGTCAACAACAAAGTTACAGCCCATATTACAGACCATACAGATAATATATCTAACCAGTTTGATATTAAATAACCTACGTTTAAATATGAGGTTTTGTCAGGTTTTCAAATACTAGCATTTACTAACATCACGCCTTTTTATAGGGGTGGAAAATGAAAAGCGTTATTCTTGAATCGACAATCACTTGACCAAATTGTGGGCATACCGAAACGGAAACTATGCCAGTCGATGCTTGCCAATTTTTCTATGAATGCGAAGGCTGCAAAGCATTACTCAAGCCGCAGAGTAGGGATTGTGATGTGGCTACACTAAACAGGACACTTTTCTATAAAATCCATGAAAAGACCTGAGAGAGCTTATATGACCACCCAAGCCAAACAAAAATACACCGCTGAATTTAAAGACAATGCCGTTCGGCGTGCGAATGAATCGAGCAATGTGGCAGAGACAGCCCGTGAATAGGACACGCTGTACAACTGGGTTTATCAGTACAGTCGCTCGTTTAAGCCAGATAAAGCGGTGCGAACCGATGAACATCTGTACGATGAATTGAAGCGATTAAAGAAAGAGAATGCGCGATTGACGGAGGAGCGTGATCTGCTAAAAAAGGCGGCAGCGTATTTTGCCAGAGAAACACGGTGAAGTACGCATGGATTCAGGAACAAAGCGCGGATTATTGGGTCACCTTGTTGTGTGCCGTGTTGTCGGTGACCCGCAGTGCCGTACTATGCGTGGGCAAAAGCGGTGCAAACACCTAAAGCGAAGGATGCGCTGTGAAGTCCGTGATAACTGATGCCTTTACGAAAAACAGGGCGGTGTATGGTACGCGCCGTCTTAAAAAAATGTTGGAAAAACAAGGCTACACGGCGAGTCGGCGACGTATTGGACGATTCATGCAAGCCGCGCAGTTGAGGTGTAAGACCAGACGGCGGTTCAAAGCGACAACGAACTCCAAACACAATCTACCCATCGCGCCCAACCAGCTGGCACGCCAGTTTAACCTGAACCAAGCTAACCAGGTCTACGTCGGTGACATTACCTATATTCACACGCAAGAGGGTTGGTTGTATTTAGCCGTAGTAATAGACCTTTACTCGCGGCAGATTGTCGGCTGGTCTATGGCAGAACACATGAAAACCAGGCTGGTTAATGAGGCGTTACTCATGGCAATCTGGAAGCGAAAACTGGCTAAAGGCTTGCTGTGGCATACCAACCAGGGCAGTCAATACGCCTCCGACAGCCACCGAAAACTGCTCAAGCAACACGGCATCCAGCAAAGCATGAGCCGTAAAGGCAACTGCTGGGACAACGCCGTCTCCGAGAGCTTTTTTCACTCCCTGAAAACCGAATGCGTGAACCATGAAAACTATGACACCCGTGAAGCTGCCCGAAAATCTATCTTCGACTACATCGAAGTCTTCTACAACCGACAACGTCTCCATTCCAATAATGGCTATCTGTCGCCTGTAGCGTTTGAAATGCAGCACAAAGCTGCTTAACTTTGTGTCCTGAAAAGTATTGACACATCAGTTCTGCCATTGGTTATCCCCTTTATTAAGTTACAATGACAATGATTTTAATTGGTTATGTGGTTAATAGCTTTGTGCGTTTGCTACATAATAACGCTATTTAATAGTATGTTTAATTATTAATAAGTCATCATAATGCGAGTGAACTATTAAAAGTAACTTAACTCTTAGCAATGCTTGTCAATATCCATTTCCTAATCACTCTACGAGGTCATTCAAAATGAAACACACTTACAAATTAACAGCTCTTGGTTTATTGTTATTACCGCTGAGTATAGCAAGTTGGGCTGCCGATGCAGAAAAACCAGCGGAGCCACAATCAGCGGCTCAACCCATGAAACATGGCGGCATGATGATGGGTAATATGACCGAAGAACAACAAGAACAGCATCTAAAAGCCATACAAGAACATTCGTTGATGATGCACGACTTGTCTAATCAAATTTTGGCAGAAAAAGACCCCGCTAAAAAAGAGCAACTGAAAAAACAACAACGCGATTTAATGAAAGCGTATCACGACACGATGATGCAACATCACCCTCATCCCCAGCCTAAAGCGCAGTAACCGCCATTGAGACAGAAGTGAAACTACGTCACTTCTGTCTTTTTAGAACCTTGCGCAGTTAGCAAATCTGTTACCAACAATGAAAGCCACTGATTTAATTGACCAATTTTTAGATGCTGTGTGGGTAGAACAAGGCTTAAGCGAAAATACCTTATCCGCCTATCGCAGTGATTTACGCATTTTCGCGCTTTGGTTAAAAGACAAACACTTGTTAGAGGTAACAGGCAGTGATTTATCACAATTTCTTGCTAGTCGTTATAAAGACGGTATCGGTAATCGGTCTTCAGCACGCATTTTATCCAGTTTACGACGCTTCTACGGTTACTTTATCCGTGAAAACCGCATCAGTGTTGATCCCACGGCATTAATAGAATCCCCTCATATTGGTAAACCGTTGCCGTTATCACTGTCTGAACATGACGTGGAATTGCTGCTCAGCGCACCAGAAGTCAGTAATCCTTTAGGCTTTAGAGATAAAACCATGTTGGAAATGCTTTATGCCACAGGATTACGCGTGTCAGAATTGGTTAATTTAAAATTTGAGCAAATTAATTTTAGACTAGGTGTGGTTAGAATTATCGGTAAGGGCAATAAAGAACGCTTAGTGCCTGTCGGTGCAGAAGCCATGAGTTGGCTAGAAAATTATATGACCAGCTCCAGAGTGAGCTTACTGGGTGAGCGACAATGTGATTATTTATTTGTCACTAATCGAGCAGGTGGTATGACGCGGCAAGCCTTTTGGCATATTATCAAACGGCACGCTAAAACCGCAGGTATTAACAAAGAGTTATCGCCGCATACTCTAAGACACGCCTTTGCCACCCATTTGTTAAATCACGGTGCGGATTTACGCGTAGTACAATTACTACTTGGGCATTCGGATTTATCGACTACGCAAATCTATATACATGTTGCCCGCGAACGCTTAAAAGACTTACATACCAAATATCATCCAAGAGGCTAATCATGACCCAATCCATACACCCCACTGCGTATATTGCGCCCGATGCTGTATTAGGCAACAACATTATCGTAGACCCTTTTGCAGTCATTGAATCAGGCGTTGAACTGGGTGATGATTGTCATATTGGCGCACACGCGGTGGTGCAACGTTATGTCAAAATGGGCAACGGTAATATTTTGCATCCTCATGCTGTGTTAGGCGGTTTGCCGCAAGATACTGGCTTTAAAGCAGAAACGGTTTCTTGGTTACTAATCGGTGATAACAATGTATTTAGAGAAGGCTTTACTGCTCACCGTGCTTCTAAAGAACACGGTGAAACCCGTATTGCATCACAGTGTTACTTTATGAATAACAGCCATGTCGCGCATGACTGTAACATCGGCAGTAACACCATATTCGCTAATAATGTTGCCATTGGCGGTCATGTTGAAGTCGGCAATAACGTCTTTATGGGCGGCTCGGTGGTGGCGCATCAATTTTGCCGTATTGGTTCATTCGCTATCGTGCAAGGCACAACAGGGCTAAACATGGATGTAATTCCGTTCACGCTAATAGGTGGACGACCCGCACGGCACTATCGTTTAAATACCATAGGCTTAAAACGAGCAGGCATTACTGGCGAACGCTACAAGGTACTGGAAATGGCTTTTCGGTTGTTAAGAAATAAACAGCCGCTGGATAACTTGGAAGAAACCGCTGAATTACGCCAATTAAAAGACTGGTTAGCTGTCAAATCTAAACGTGGTACACATGGATTTATTGAGTTATCTCGCGCGCATCGAGAATAACAAGCTCATCTTATTAACTGATGTTACGCATGATTTAATATCCACGAAAAGCACGAAAGGCACTAACAGCATCTTGAATTTAATAAACTATTTATTTTCGTGCTTTTCGTGGACAAGGTGCTAAGTCTCGTTGGCTATTCTTTAATGTTGATTAACCAGCCATCACTGCCTTTACAACTATTCGCACCTTCAGCCGTAATATTAATTCGGGCAGTCGTGCCTTTTAAATCACTGGGCAGTTTGCCACTGACTTGATAGCCTTGACCTTTAGGCGTTACCGTAATCGCTACAGCTTGTTTTTTAATATCCACAGCAATACTTTTAGGATTGCTGACAGAAGATGCCATAAAAGAAAACGTCGATTGCGGCGCGACTTCTGCTTTATCGGCGGGTACGAACTCACTAAAATGCGGTTTAGTGCAGGACTTGGAACTGCTACTACTGCCATAAGCAAATACTTGTACAGAAATTATTGTTAAGCTAAGTATCCAAAACCATTGTGTCGTTTTCATCGTTGAACTCCTTTGTATTACTGTGAGGTGAGTTAAGCCTAGCCACTCAATCGAAATAGTGAATAAACTCAATATATTTGAATCTACGTTTTATTCGAGCAGATGGGATACTAGCACACAAGTGTGAATTGGACATCCGTGTTAGTTACAGACCTAACCGTCACCTTTATTTGATTTGATACATAACCAAAATGACATTTTAGGGTTTGTGCCGTATTCAGTTCTCTGTATAAATAATGCTAGTTTGACCTTTCCCATCGTTTTAATTAACAATGCCCCTTTTTTGCCCTGAATCTTATGAACAATACTACTATTTACTCGTTAGCTGTAACGGGTGTGCAACAGCTTGTCCCTTACAAAGCGGGTAAGCCCATCGAAGAACTAGAGCGTGAACTGGGATTGACGCAGATTATTAAACTGGCTTCTAATGAAAATCCGTTTGGTGCAGGTAAAAAAGCATTGGCAGCGATTCAAGCCGCGTTGCCTGAGTTGGGTTTGTATCCTGATGGTAGCGGCTTTCATCTAAAGAAAGCGTTGGCTAATAAATACGCGCTAAGTAGTGAACAAATTACCTTGGGCAATGGTTCAAATGAAATTTTAGAATTAATTGCACGCGCCTTTGTCACGCCTGAGTTGGAGGTGATTTTTTCGCAACACGCATTTGCGGTATATCCCATCGTCACGCAAGCCGTGGGTGCAACGGCTGTGGTTGTGCCTGCGGTCAATTATGGGCATGACTTAGAAGGAATGTTAAAAGCGGTGACGGCTAAAACGCGGCTGGTGTTTGTGGCAAATCCAAATAATCCAACAGGTACGTTATTAAGCCAAGCCAGTTTGGAAGCCTTTATCTGTTCGTTGCCTGAATCGGTTATCTGTGTGTTGGATGAAGCATATTTTGAGTTTGTCAGTCAGGTTGAAACCGTTGATTCAATTGACTGGCTGAAAAAATTCCCGAATTTAATTATCACACGCACGTTTTCTAAAGCCTATGGTTTGGCTGGTTTGCGCGTTGGTTATGGCTTATCAAGTCCTGAGATTGCCGATATTTTAAATCGGGTGCGCCAACCGTTTAATAATAATTCCTTGGCGTTGGTTGCTGCAACTGCCGCGCTGAATGATGCAGAACATTTGCAGATGACGGTTAATAATAATACCCAAGGCATGGCGCAACTTACCGATGGTTTTAAAACCTTGGGTTTAGAATGGATACCGTCAGCGGGTAATTTTGTATCAGTAGATTTAAAACAAGCGGGACAGCCAATTTATGACGCACTGCTACATAAAGGTGTGATTGTGCGTCCTGTTGGTAATTATGAAATGCCCCATCACTTGCGTATCAGTATCGGCACAGATGCCGAGAATGCGTTATTTTTGCAAGCCTTAGCCGATGTATTAAAGAATGTTTAATAAGCTGTGCGTTATCGGCGTTGGTTTAATTGGCGGTTCGGTTGCGAAAGCGGCTCGCGCTCAGGGCTTGGCGAAAACGATTGTTGGCTACGGGCGTGCGCAAGATTTAGTTAATTTGCAAACTGCAAAACGGTTGGGTGTGATTGATGAGTTTTATATCGAGTCGGTAGGTTGGGTTGAGGAACGAAACCCAACGAATCACACGGCGAATGTTGGGTTACGCTACGCTAACCCAACCTACCAAGCTGTTGAAGGTGCAGATTGCGTGGTAATTGCCACGCCAGTCGCCAGTATCGAAGCTATTTTTACTCAACTCAAACCGTTCTGGTCAGAAAATACTATCTACACCGATGTGGGTAGCACCAAAGGCAGCGTACTTGCCGCCGCTGAGCGAGTGTTCGGTGTTATTCCTGATAATTTAGTCCCCGCTCATCCCATTGCAGGTGCGGAACAAAGTGGCGTTGAAGCGGCGTTAGTGGATTTGTTTAGCCATAAACGTTTAATTATAACGCCTGCCAGTCATACCAATCCCGACGCAGTACAAAAAATTAAGCAATTTTGGCAAGGCTTTGGCGCGTTAGTGTCTATCATGGACGCGCAACACCATGATGGTATTCTCGCCGCTACCAGCCATTTACCGCACATCTTAGCGTTTGCCCTAGTCGATATGCTAGGGCATAAAGATGAACAAACGGAGATTTTCAAATACGCAGCGGGTGGCTTTCGGGATTTTACCCGTATCGCTTCCAGCGATCCGACCATGTGGAAAGATATTTGCGCGGCAAATAAGTCAGAAATTCTGCCATTAATCGAGCAGTTACGCGCAGAATTGGCTAAAATACACGGTTTGTTGGCGAATGATGATTACCAACAACTTTTTTCCACGTTTGCTTATGCCAAATCGGCGCGGCAACGTTTTCTTAATCAGTTTGAAGTGCCTACTATGTCAAAATCAATTACATTCCATGTTCAAAACGGCGGTAAATTACAAGGCGAAGCGCGTGTTCCAGGTGATAAATCCATGTCGCACCGTTCCATTATGTTGGGTTCACTTGCTGAAGGCGTGACTCATGTGAAAGGCTTTTTAGAAGCCGAAGATGCCTTGGCAACTTTGCAAGCGTTTCGTGATATGGGTGTGGAAATTGAAGGACCAGTGAATGGTGAACTCACTATTCACGGTGTCGGTAAACACGGTTTAAAAGCTCCGAAAAATGATTTATATCTGGGCAATTCTGGAACGTCCATGCGTTTATTGAGCGGTTTATTAGCAGGTCAGCCGTTTAATTCAGTATTGACGGGCGATAAATCCTTGTCAGGTAGACCGATGAAACGCGTTACTGAGCCGTTGGCAAAAATGGGTGCAGACATTAAAACCACTGAAAAAGGCACTGCGCCGCTGTATATCACAGGCAAAGCAGGGCAGCTAACAGGCATTGACTACGTTATGCCGATGGCGAGTGCGCAGGTTAAATCGTGTTTAATCTTAGCGGGGATGTACGCACAAGGTGAAACTAGCGTCACTGAACCTGCACCAACCCGCGACCATACTGAGCGTATGTTGGCAGGTTTTTCTTATCCTGTTAAACAAGACGGCAGCAAAGTCACTGTCACGGCTGACGGCAAATTAATCGCGGCAGATATTGATGTACCTAGCGATATTTCCTCAGCGGCATTTTTTCTGGTCGGTGCATCGATTGCCGAAGGTTCAGACCTCTTATTAAAACACGTTGGCATTAATCCAACGCGTACAGGCGTGATTGATATTTTGCGTTTGATGGGTGCGAATATTGAAGTATTGAATGAGCGTGAAGTGGGCGGTGAGCCAGTTGCGGATTTGCACGTTGTTTATAGCCCATTAAAAGGCATTGATATTCCCGAACACTTAGTACCATTAGCGATAGATGAATTTCCTGTGTTGTTTGTTGCGGCTGCGTGTGCGGAAGGGCAAACGCGTTTAACAGGTGCAGAAGAATTGCGCGTGAAAGAATCAGACCGTATTCAAGTGATGGCGGATGGTTTGCAGATTTTGGGCGTGGACGCACAACCGACTGAGGACGGCATGATTATTCAAGGCGGTGGCAATATTGGTGGTGGTACGGTGACTTCACACGGCGACCATCGTATTGCAATGGCGTTTTCAATTGCGGGTTTGCGTGCTAGTGCGCCGATTACAGTATTGGATTGCGCGAACGTTAATACATCTTTCCCTGAATTCAAAGACTTAGTGAAAAACTTAGGCTTAGATTTAGTGTGCGAGGAATCGTAATGACTGCTCCTGTTTTGACAATTGATGGTCCTAGCGGTGCAGGTAAAGGCACGGTTAGCCGTTTAGTGGCAAAAAAATTGGGCTGGAATTATTTAGATAGCGGCTCAATTTATCGGTCATTAGCTATCGCGCTATTACAACAATCCGTTGATTTAGCCGATGAAGCCGCTATCGTTAAAGTTGCCGAAATCATGGATTTGGCGTTTGAATGTGGTGATGAGCTGGTTGTTAAACTGAACGGTAACGATATTACCGCACAATTAGGGCTAGAAAGCACAGGCAATACTGCATCCATTATTGCCGCTTTGCCTGAAGTCAGACGGGTGTTGTTACAAAAGCAGAAAAATTTTAGACAACTACCTGGTTTAGTTGCAGATGGTCGTGATATGGGAACGGTAGTTTTTCCTGATGCAGCTAGCAAAGTATTTTTAACTGCAAGTGCGGAAGAAAGAGCGCGAAGACGATATAAACAGTTGAAAGAAAAAGGAATTGATGCTAATCTTCCCCGCTTAACAAACGATATTGAAGAGCGTGATCGTCGTGATAGAGAGCGTGCAACTGCACCTTTAACGATGGCTGAAAATGCACTTTATATTGATTCTTCAAACATGAGCATAGATGCCGTGATTGAAGAAGTGCTTAATTTAATCCGTTAGGGATTTTTTTTATTGCCGCATATCCATGCGGTTTTTTTTAACTTTGATATGAAAGGCTTGTGCGATTTTTAGCAAGTCTGGGAAAAGAAAATGAGCGAAAGCTTTGCTGCATTACTTGAAGAAAGTTTAACCAAGACCAAAATGAGTCCTGGTGCCATGTTAATGGGTACTGTAATTGACATCGAAAACGATATGGTCATCGTCAGTACACACTCTAAATCAGAAGGTGTCATTCCAAAATGGCAATTTCTTAATAACAATGGCGAATTAGAAGTGTCGATTGGCGACGAAATCGAAGTTGCCCTTGATTTATTTGAAGACGGTTTAGGTGCTACTCTTCTTTCCCGCGACAAAGCGAAGAAAAACAAAGCATGGTCTGAATTGGAAAGTGCATTTGAAAAAGAAGCCACTATCATCGGTCAAATCACTGGTAAAGTACGCGGCGGTTTCACAGTTGCGGTTGGCGCATTGCGTGCCTTTTTACCTGGTTCGTTGGTTGATGTACGCCCAATTCGTGACACAACTTTCTTAGAAAATCGTGACTTAGAATTCAAAGTCATCAAAATCGATCAAAAACGTAATAACGTTGTTTTATCTCGTCGTGCTGTGGTTGAAAAAGAATACAGTGCAGAACGTGAAGAATTACTGAAAACCCTAGAAGAAGGCGCGATAGTCACAGGTGTTGTTAAAAACTTAACTGATTACGGCGCGTTTATTGATCTAGGTGGTATTGATGGTCTATTACACATCACAGATATGGCATGGAGACGCGTACGTCACCCATCTGAGTGTGTGGAAATCGGTCAAGAAATTAAAGTTAAAGTCCTGAAATACGACAAAGATAAAAACCGCGTATCTCTAGGCATGAAACAAATGGGCGAAGACCCTTGGCAAAACATTGCTAGACGTTACCCAGCAGGTACTCGCGTATTCGGTAAAGTCAATAACTTAACTGATTACGGTTGCTTCGTAGAAATTGAAGAAGGCGTTGAAGGTTTAGTTCACGTTTCTGAAATGGATTGGACTAACAAAAACATCAACCCATCTAAACTGGTTCAATTAGGTGACGAAGTTGAAATCATGGTCTTGGAAATTGACGAAGAACGTCGTCGTATTTCATTAGGCATGAAACAATGTAAAGCCAATCCTTGGGATGAATTTGCTGCCACACACAACAAAGGTGACAAAATCTCAGGCAAAATTAAATCCATCACTGATTTTGGTATCTTCATTGGCTTGGATGGCGGTATTGACGGCTTGGTTCACATGTCTGATATTTCTTGGGCAGATGATGGCGAAGCTTCAGTGCGTGAATTCAAAAAAGGTGATGAATTAGAAACTGTCATTTTAGCGGTTGACTCTGAGCGTGAACGTATCTCTTTAGGTATCAAACAACTGGAACAAGACCCTTTCCAAAATTTCTTAGCTAAACACGAGAAAGGTAGCTTAGTTAAAGGTACAGTGAAAGAAGTCGATGCTAAAGGTGCTGTTATTACTTTAGCTGATCATGTTGAAGGCTACTTACGCGCTTCTGAAATTCAACGTGACCGCGTTGAAGATGCTCGCACTTTGTTAAAAGAAGGCGACAGCGTTGAAGCGAAATTCATCGGCGTAGATAAAAAAAGTAAATCTATTTCTTTGTCTATCAAAGCTAAAGATCACGACGAAGAAAGTCATACTATTAAAGATCACTCTCAGCAATCAGTTGGTTCACCAACATTCGCTGACATCTTTAAACAAATGGAAAAATAAAGACCATAAGGGGAGGATATGCTTACGAGCATGTCCTCTTTTTTATTCTTTTTTATAGGGTGGAATGTGACAAAATCTGAATTAATTGAAGCACTTGCTAAACAACAGCCGCATCTAGCTCTAAAAGATGTAGAGCTGGCTGTGAAATGTATCATTGAAAAAATGAATCAAGCATTGTCTTCTGGTGAAAGAATTGAAATTAGAGGCTTTGGTAGTTTCTCTTTACATAAACGCCCGCCTCGTGTCGGACGAAATCCAAAATCAGGCGAATCGGTCGCCTTATCAGAAAAATACGTTCCCCATTTTAAACCTGGCAAAGAACTTCGTGATCGCGTTAATGACTCCAGTGATCTCAATCAAATAATTGATTGAGATTAGTGTGAATACACTGTTTCATTGCAAAAATCTTCAGACATTTAACAAGTACCAATTAAAACTGGTCAGTAAACCTAATAATTAATTTCACTCTGTCATAGCAAACTGCTAAATTCATCAACAGACAGGTGTTTTGTCAGTGCCAGCTCGGTTGTTATCTATAAGTATTTGATATGCGCTAAGTTTTTCTTTTGGCGTTGTTTTCTTAACTTGTGGGTTTGTAGTTAAAAAGTAGCTTAGTAAAGATATATTTGAAAAATAATTGCTTGACGAATAATCTCTGGCTTGTACAATAGCGAGCTCACTTCGTTACTAGCTGGGAATTTAGTGGGGGTTAGGGAAGAAGAGATTGAAAGGGAGT
>WSSedA1B2DRAFT_1000232_pt1 | contig 11838 bp, 7 predicted proteins | sample WetSurSiteA1Bulk_FD_9465 | JGI IMG/M metagenome (IMG submission 9465) | reverse complement strand
TTCTGATCAGTAGGTGACATTATGAATCAAAAGAAAAATCAACAAGATATCACGCAGGATTTTAAATTACGCCAAAGCCGTCAGTTCCTGGCTATTGCTTTAACATTGCTTCTCATTATCTTCCTTACCTTGCTCTATAAGCGGCCCGATCTATTCGGAGAATTTTCAAAGGACGCGATTTTTGGCGCACAGATTATTCTTATAGCAGCCTTTGCAGGATACAGCGCGTTAAACTGGAGATGCCCATCTTGCAATAAATACATGGGCAACAATATTAACAGACGCGTATGTAGAAAATGCAGAACCAGATTGTGGTAAAAATGAAGAAAGAGTGGTTGCTGAATCTTTTCAAAGTAATGTAGATTATAACTAATCATCTTTATGGAAAGTGTTACGGTGAACAAAAAACTGTTTTTGTTTTTGCATGTACTGGGTATATCTTTATTCCTCTTGTTATATATATGTGCTTGTGAAAAAGAAAAGCACAGTGCAACCTCTTCAATATCTGCTGATTCTCTCAACGAAATAAAATTCCACAGAGAAGGTGAGTTGGCGTTTATCAGCAAGGATAGCAGGAAAAAGATTAAAACCATTGACATTGAGATAGCTGATACTCCCGAGAAATTAGAAACAGGATTAATGTACAGACGAACGATGGCTGATACAGAGGGTATGCTATTTGTTTTTAAAAAAGCTGAGGCGAGATTCTTCTGGATGAAAAATACCTATATTCCGCTTGATATGATTTTTGTTGATAAAAACATGAAGATAGTAAAGATAGAGAAAAATACAATACCGATGTCTGAAGAGAACATTCCTGTGCACAAGAACACACTCTACACTGTTGAGGTGAATGCCGGTTTTTGCGATAGATACGGAATTAATGTCGGAGATTATATTCAGTTCTAATCATTTCACCACCCACTGCGTCCCGCAGATGTATTTGAAGTTACAGTCAGGGCAGGAGGCTTTTTTATCCTGAGCTGGTTTGAACGGATATGCAGGGTTAACGATCTCCTTCAGTAAATGAAGGATAACTGTTTTAAGCGTCTCGAAGGTTTGTTCTTCATCTCCATCCTCAAAGAGTCGAAGTTCGATCTCCTTATTTATGACTGTTCTTCCAAGGAGCAGGAATAGACCGTTCAGGTCCTTTATTTGCACACCGGTCTTTTCTGAATAGAGCATAATATAGAACGGCAGCTGGAGGCTTCCGATAGCCTCATTCCAGGAGTCCCGGTTGCCGGGGTCAAGTTTGTTGAGATTGATTTTAAGACGGTTGGGATTTGAACCGGTTTTATAGTCAATAATATAAGTTTTGCGTCCGCGTTTTTCTATGCTGTCGAGACGTCCTTTGAGCCTGAAGGAGTCTGCTGAAATCTCGATATCCTCCTCAACATCAAGAATAGTTACATGCTCTTCTTTGATTAAAGGCAGGCAATATCTTTCAAGGAATCCTTTCAAATGATCTCTGATCTGGAGCTTTAACAGATAGAGTGCCCCGGATGGATTTTTACCATATTCTGATTCAAATAGTCTTTCTACAAGCAGGTCCATCTCTTTTGTATTAATGTCTTTCAAACGCAAGCGGTGTCTTTTTCTTCCTGAGAAATATTCCGAGATGGCTTTGTGTACAAATTTCCCTATATCAACCCTTTCAATATCGCCTGATACCTCTTCCTTCCTGTCAAGCCTGAGGACATATGAATAATAAAACTGAAGCTGACAGTTAAGGTATCTGTCGAGCGCGGTTGCACTGTATCGTAAGTCTTTCAGATAGATGAGGATATCCTCAGTTTTTGAGATTTCCTGCGGCGCCGGATTATCGAGTTTGACCTTATACTGGACAGACCGGAGATATTTTTTTGCATCAGCTGTCTTATCCTTTTTCTGCTTTTCCCATAGAAGCTGTTCGGCGAACCTTGATTTTTCATTTTTATCATTTTCGATGAAAAAGAGGTGTACTTCTCTCGCGCCTTTCAGAAGTGTTTCGAAATAGTATGCAGCAAGTTTATCGCGATCCACATACGTTGGAAGTCCGAGTATCTGGCGCGCCTTGAATGGCAGCAATGTATCGTCTTTTCTGGTATCAGGGATCGTCTCTTCATTCGAATCCAGAACAAAAACCGTGTCAAATTTTATACTCCTCGTCTCAAGAAAACCAAGGACCTGCAGTCCACGTAGCGGAGTCCCCTCAAAAGGCGTATAACCCGTCATGATATATTTCCTGAAAAATGTAAAATAGCTGCCTGTTTCCCTGAAAGCAAGGGTTTTCATTTCCGACACCGAGAGAGTGTCCAGCATTCTCAGGAAAGACTCGGAGAAGGGATAGAAGAGCGGATGCATCCTTGCAGTGCTGTGGTTATAAATATATGTAAGCAGTTCAGTGCATTTTCCTGCAAAATCTCCTATATTTTCGAAAGAGAGGAATGTCTCTATGGTATTCATATGGATCTTCTTTAAATGCTCCTTTATACGGCCTTTGGATATACCTTTTTCTTCGGCAGGCATCTTTTTCATGACCTGATCCAGCAGGTCCTTGTCCTCTTCTATCTCTGTCAGGGTTGCAAATGTTCTTGTCCTGTATTTCGTAATCTCCTCTTCTATGGCATGGAACATAATCCTGGTTACTTCTGCATTGTCCTTAAAGTAGATGTTCTTTGTGTAAGGATGCAGGACAAATTTCAGATAATCAGGGATGTAGATACGGCCTTCATCCATAGATGTTATAAGTTCCATAAGATTATTGAGAAACCCGAAGATCGGAGTGCGTTGCAGGGGATAACCGAGCGAGATATTGTAGCTCTCTTCGCTAAAAACCGGGAGCACCTGCCGCAGCAAAGGAAAAAGGGTTTCTGAAGAGGGAAGGACTATTGCCGTCTTTTCACTAAGTAGCCCTTTTTTCCCTTCCTTCTCCTCAATTACACTGTTCAGCGCAAACACCTGTCCATGAGTATCAGGGCTGCTGTAAAAGTGTATCTCCGGTAATGCTGCGCCTGTTTCAGCTGATTTAATGGTTATACCTAAGTCTTTAAGCTTCTCCTCTAAACCTGTGCCATCCTGAAAGATTAAAAGGGCTTTCTCTTTTTCGAGCAGTTTTCTGAACAGGACCTTTTCATATTTTGTGAGGGCATAGAATCCTGCAAAGATTATCCTCTCATATGAATCTAATCCTGATTGGGCGAGGCCCTCTGATACTGCTCTATATCTCACCGATCTTGTTGATCTCCCTCTCTCTTCAATGAGCTTATAGAATTCTTCATAGAGGAAGGATAACGACTGAAGTCTTTTCAGGGTATGTTCCGGTATAACTTCACCTGTGAAGGGCTCGATCTGTTTTACCATAACCGGTTTAATACCTTCTATTGAGAGCTCCTCGATATCCCGGTAGATCTTCAGACCTATCGGAAAGAAGCTGTCGAGCGGAAGAAATGTATCGCCTCCGATCGGTCTGAATGCCTTTTTGTTAATTTCATGGAGGATGGCAACCGCATCAATAGTCTCAAGTTTCCTTTTTGACTGCATCCCTTCATATGCAGAATCCACAAATTCATCCATTGAAAAGACAGACGGAGGGATGAAACTGGCTTGTACCTTTCCGGCAATAGCCTTCCGGAGAAAATGAGAAGGCCTCTTGCCCGGAAAGACAACAAGGTTTGAAGAGTAATCCTTGTCTGTATATTTCAGATGAGAGATGATTTCATCAATCAGGTTCTCTTCAGGTTTGATAATAATAGTGTTCAGTTGATTTTCCTTATCGCCTTAATATCCACATAGGCGATTATCCCTTCGACATTTCTGCCATCGTATAGTTCCCTCAGGATTTTCAGATAGGTCTTGATCTGAACCCTGTATTTTTCTTCTGCTTCCTTATCACTTCCTGTTTTAAAGTCAATAACTGTGATTCTGTCATTATCAATGATAACCCTGTCCATTCTGAACAGACTGCCCTCCCCGTCAGAAAACTCTTGTTCCCTCCGGACTGTCCTGCCTGCCTTCCTGCTGAAATATCCTCTTATCTCTTTATGATTGAGAAATGCAAGAATGGTGTCCTTTATCTCATCAGCAGAATAGTCTGCACCTGTCCCGGCCTTCACCTGTGTGATGATCTCCTCAAGTTCCTTTTCAAATACATCCGGCATATATTCAACAAAATAGAGCACCCTGTGGATGAATTCACCTCTGCGCCTTTCTGCGATACTCATAATTTCATCAGAGCGGATCTGAATTTCCACCTGGCGGTGGTGATGCAGGACAGGCAATCTCTCATGAATTTCTTTACCCGCAACTTCCTGCCTTTCAGGTCTGGCTGATGGAGGGAAATCGTTTTCCGGAAGAATATCCATAGGATAGCTTTCCTTGTTTCCTTTAACGCCTATGACATAGAGTTCTTCCTCTGCACGTGTAAAACCAACATACAGGCTATTGAGCCTGTTGACCTTATCCTTTAATACCTCTTCGCTGTAGAGAGGTTCAAAATCAGGATTACTGATCAGTATTTTTTGTGTAATCTTCAGCAGACGGATCCCGTTTTCATCTTCCTCTAAAAAATAATCGAACCCCCTGTTCCGGTCTTCATAAAGCAGGACTATGACAACAGGGAATCCCAGGCCTTTGGACTTATGGATGGTCATGACCTTTACAGCGTCCACATCCTTTGGCACATCCATGTTCCACTCAGATTCACCGCTGTCGCCATCAGATGCAAAATCAAGGAAATCCCTGAGGCTGTTATATCCGGCGCCTTCGAACTCCTTGACAGCCTCAAGTATCTTAACCAATGCAGCCTCTTCATACTCCATCGTCTCAAAAACCCTGAAGACACTGAANACCTCTGTAACGAGGTCATACAAAGGNAANTAGCCNGATGACCTGAAAAGTCCTGCAAAATATTTACTCCAGAGACTGCCATATTCCTTCTGGAAAGATTTATACAGAGGCGGTCTGTCTTTCTCTACGAAACAGAATACCCTTAGTTCCTCTGTATCAATTCCTGCGGAATCTTTTTTGAGTATGCTCCCGAAGATATCGCCGATGATAAAGGTTGCAAAAGAGAGGCCATCAGGAGGTGAATCGAGAAAATTCAGCAGAGCGACTATCTCACCTGTGATCTTCCTCCTTCGTATATCGAGGTTGCTGTATGAGATAAAAGGGATATCCTTCTCGTTCAGCCATGTGGTCACTCTGACAGCATCTTCATTCTTCTGTGTCAGAACAGCGATGTCCCTGTAACCGAAGCCTCTTGTACGAAATTCCTGGACAAGATTCTGTATCTTTTGCCGCTCAACAGGGTTTTCATTATCCCTTTCATATATTGCCACCTCTGCATATCCTGTGTTCTTTCTTCCCTCTTTAACTATCTGAACATAATCGGTCAGACCACTCTTGTCCCCTGCTTCTCTGTATTTATCATTTTCCGGAACAACCCTTTTGAATACCTTTTCGCTGAAGTCGAGTATCTTTTGCAGGCTCCGGTAGTTCCTGCCGAGTTCCCTGACCATGTGTTCCGCAGAGGGGAACGGGTTCGAGTTTTCGGTCTCCTTCATGATGGTATAGTCTGCATCACGAAATCCGTAAATAGCCTGTTTGGTATCTCCCACGACAAAAAGACTTCCACCCTGTGAGAGAGAATTCTCAAGGAGCGGCGAGAGGTTCCTCCATTGAATAGGTGAAGTATCCTGAAATTCATCGATAAGGAAATGAAAAATGGTTTCGCCGATCCTGAAGTAGACTTCAGGCACAATCTCCTTGCTCAGATATTCGGCAAGATACCTGTTGATATCTTCAATAAATATCTTCCCCTGCTGTTTCTTCACCTTCTCAATAGCTTCGCGGAATTCCTCGTAGACTTTCAGGTAAGGCTGATAATAAGAGCGTGAATAGAAAGCGGTATATTCCCTGATAAGGTTGCCAACCTCTGCCCACTGGTCTGCTATCACGTCGTAGGAAACTTCCAGGGCAGTTTGACCGCTTCGCGGTTTCTTCACCGGCGGGGTTTTAATTCCTTTGCCGATAATATCAGCAAATCTATCTTCCGCAATCAGGGTGAGGATGCCTGCAAAAGAAGATTTCGCATTCGGTTCTAATCCTGATTGAAGTATCACATTCTCTATTCCATGCATTGCCATCCTGATTCTTTCTTTCGAAAGCTGCAAGTCTGATGAAAAATCCTGCATCCTTATTTCTCCGCCGGTTGAGGCGAGTATCCTGTAGATCTTTTTCACCTCTTCAAGAAGGGGCTTTGAAGGGTCCCATGGAAAGGCAGAGCTTTCAACTTTTTGATCGAGGATTATCCGGATAATCCGTTCAAAAAGCTCTGCCTCTGCTGTTCCTTCACGTACATTTCTCAGGAAACGGTCAAAAGAATATTCCATGAGGGAATCAATGCTTAAAAGGATCTCAAATTCCGGATTGTAGCCGAAATCTATCGCAGATGTTTTGAATACAGTTGTCATAAAACTGTCTATGGTCTTTACCTGAAAGTCAGAGTAATTATCAAGGATTTCTTCTATTAAGTCTCCAGCCTTTCCTCTCATTTTTCCCCTGTCGAGAGATATAATTTGCAAGAGTTCTGCCAAAAGTTCTGCATCATCAAAAAAGACGGATTTCAGCCAGAAGAGTATCCTCTCCTTCATCTCCTTTGCTGCATTATTTGAGAAAGTAACAGCAAGGATATTCCGTAAACTGTTATGCGGGATTTTCTCTGACAGGATAAACTGGACAAAGCGTTCTGTGAGGGTATGTGTTTTCCCCGAACCTGCAGACGCCTTCAGGATCATAAAATGCGGGAAATGAATCTTTGTATCCTTTTCCAGGATCGGACTTGTCATATTGATCTCGTGTCTTTTGATGGTGCGAGAGAGGGGAGTTGAACCCCTACGGTCACCCACTGGCTCCTAAGGCCAGCGCGTCTGCCAGTTCCGCCACTCTCGCATAAATGATTTTAAAGGATCATCCGGCATTTCTGCAATTTCTTATTTCAGGGGTGCAACAAGACTGCAGCAGAAAGAATCTGAAGATATTAAAGATATTTTGCTGAGTACCGGCAATTTTTAGGTCTTTTTATGTTGCTATCTATGCTCAGTATTTGATTCTGACCACAATAATTCAATAATTCATTATCACACAATGTGTAATAATAATTCATGGCTGTTATTACCAAAAAAGTAGGGAGTAAAGTTTACGCATATATTTCGGAGCGTGAAGGCAAAAAGGTCATCCATAAATACCTTGGCCCGGCAGATGATCCTGCTGTCGAAAAAACCATATCGGCGTATCGTAGAATTTATACTGTTCCTGATGTCTTTCGATACCTGTTCTGGGATGCAAGGCTTGAGGATATTCACATGCGGAGGAATGCCCGTTACATAATAGAGAGGATACTTGATATGGGCAATCTGGATGGTGTGAACTGGCTCCAGCGAATATATCCGGTCCAAAAAATAATAGAAGTTCTCACATCATGCAGGAGCCTGAACCAAAAATCGAGAAATTTCTGGAGGCTATGGTTTGACCTTGAAAATACATAGAAAGTGCCTTGCACCAAAGGGATGGACAGTCCTTAAGAAATTGGGGTACCTTGTCGCAAAACACGAATTTGTGCTCGCGCGCGGCACTGGGTTGGCACTCTGGATTGGACATCGTATATCTTATGACCTCGTTTTTTTTACACTGCATTATTTCCGGAACGATACACTGATCCTGGAGATTAAAAAAACAACAAAAGATTATCAGGTCATGTCAGAAGAAGAGGCCAGCCTGCCTCTGGAGATTGAAGGAGTCAAGGTCTCCTTTTTCAAATATGAGTATCCTTTTATTGCCGAATCTGTCAGGCTGGGGCAAGCTATGCTGGCCGGAATACTCGATATCGCTGCGATGGAGGTGATTGCTATAAATCAAAGGGGGGTGAAAAGAGATTTTGTTGACCTTTATGCAATGCTGCAGGAAATTCCTTTTCACATAGTTGCAAGGCACATGGTAATGCGATTTGGAAAGGAGAGGATCAACCCTGTTCAAACAGGCAAGTCGCTCGTATAATTTGCGGATGCCGATACGAACCCAGATCCCGCCTATAGGAAAGGAATGGAACTGAACTGGGATCATATTAAAAAGTTCTTCAGGGCGCATGTGAAACAATATGTTCTTGACCTGGAAGCAGCGAGAAAAAAAGAAGAATAACTCTAACTGGGATGTGTACCTTATTATTTGCTAAGAGGGGAATGATTTTCGGGTTTTGAGGCTATATCTTTACTACTACTTCTGTTGCACTTCGCAATGCCTCCCCGATGTTGCCGGGTTCTTTTGCATCACCAATTGTGTATATTTCTTTGACCTTATCCTTAAGAACGTCATAGAGAGAATTCTCAGGAATGCTTCCGACAGAAACAACAACAGAATCCGCCTTCAGTTCTTTTACCTGACCACTTTTATCTTCTATGAGCACTTTTCCATATTCAAAGGCCGTCACCTTACACGCAGTAAAAATTGTTACGCCCTTCTCTTTCAGTCTGTTGAGGAGTTCCTGCCTCGGAATTTCTTTCATCCTCATTAATGGCTCATTGCACAATTCGACAATCGTCACTTTTTTCGATTCCGAGGACAGAATGTCTGCTGTTTCGCAACCGATATCTCCGGCTCCGATGATAATAATATTTACTCCAGGCAGAACAGATGCCCTTTCATACACCGATCTGACATTGACGACAAACGGCAGGTCGATTCCCGGAATACGCGGAAGGCACGACTTTGAACCTGTGGCAATGATGACCGCGTCTGGCTTTTTAGAAAAGATTTCTTCGGGAGAAACAGCCTTTCCCAAGATGACCCGCACATTCGTCTTCCCGATGGAATGTATCAAATATCTGCAAAAATTATTTATCCCTTCCTTGAATGGAGCCTTGCAGGCAAGATGCAACTGCCCGCCAAGGGACTCCCCCTTTTCATAAAGGGTAACCTCGTGCCCTCTCCGGCTCGCGAGGATTGCGCATTCAACACCTGCGGGTCCGCCGCCGATAACCACCACCTTCTTCTTCTCCGAGGCCGGAGTTATTTTCAGGCGGTATTCCTGGCCGGCAAATGGGTTTATTGTGCAGCTCCTTCCTAATCCTTTCACACCCTTGTCCGCGCAATCTTCAAGGTCCGAGAGACAATATCGAATATCCCCGGTCATTCCTGCTTCTGCCTTTTTGGGCAGATGCGGATCAGCAACAAGCGGCCGGGCCATCCCAATAAAATCGGCGTCCTGTTCTTTAAGTACCTTATCTGCAAGCTCCGGCGTGTGAATCTTTCCGACTGCAATAACAGGTATGGTAACCGCCTTTTTTATGATCCTTGCCAGGTGAACAAGAGGCCCGGAAGGAAGATAGTGTGAAGGGATAGTCATCCTTTTAGTGGCCTTATTCCCTCCATTTGCAAGTATCGCATCGCCGCCAGCGCGTTCTATATGTTGAGCAACTACAGTGGTTTCCTGAAGTGTTAGCCCTCCGTCAACAAACTCATCACAGACAAGTTTAACCACTACCGGAACATCATTCCCGGCTTCCTGTTTAATAAGCTTTATCAGGTTTATGAGAAACCTCATACGGTTCTCGATACTTCCGCCATACTCATCTGTCCTCTTGTTTGAAAGTGGTGAAAGGAGCTGTGATATAAGATCCCCGTAACTCGCCTGGACCTCTATTCCGTCATATCCCAGCTCCATGGCCCGCTGCGCAGCATCCGCCATTATCTGCAATATCTTTTCTGCCTCGTCAGTAGTCATAATTTTTATCAGAGGGGCAATCCATATATTACCTTTCTGCTTGGCTCCGGAGACCTCATGGTCAAAGATCCGCTCCTTGGGGTAATTTAGCTGCATGAACGCTTTTGCCCCCTCTGAATGAATTACATTGAGAAGATTCCTGATCCCTTCTGCAAACTCGGGAATGTCAAAGCGCAGTTCATTGGGACCTTTATACGCGCGTGGAAAATCAAGGCATGGACAGTCAAGCACAATCATGGCAACACCGCCGCGTGCCCTCTCCCTGTAGAATTCTATCATCCGTTCGTTTACTTTACTGTCAGTGGAGTATTTTGTCGGATATAAAGACATGATAAGGCGATTTTTTAAAATACACGTCCCGATTTTTCCTTCCACGAATATATGAGGAAAGTACATCTTTCACCTCCCATTGACAGGGTCTTTCGGACTATGAACACATTATACCAGATGGGAAGAATTCGTCCTTTATAGGAAAGGGGTTTTGCTGCGGCGAAAGGGATGCATTAAAAAGTGTGTCCCTTTTTTGTTTATTTCATTTATTAATTTTCAGTTATTATGAACATTTGATTTTGCGGATTAGTAGGTGCAGCAAAGAAAAAGGCTATGCGTATAGCGCGGTGAAGTCACCCTTCTCAATAACTTCCTGTAGTGTTGATTCTTGAATCTTCCCATACAAAACATCACTACAAACGGGAATAAACGGCTAACCTTCAAATTGTCATTATAGATCATTAGTGTCCGGTTAATAACCGAATAGATTCAATTGGTTGCAAATATCTTCCTGCTGCAATTTGTAATGTGCCTCTGTCAGAAGTTGAATTAACGGCATTCTTTCGAATACTGTCACACTCAAAATCTGTAAAATTGTGTAGAGGCTGGCTTGAATATTCAGCCGTTTCTTTATAATGGCAACGAGCACATAAACTGATACAGCGATCCAGATTTGCGTCTTGACGGCGTTCTCTGATGTGCCATAGAAATTTTTGATGCGCAGGTTTTGCTTGATCCATTTGAAGAATAGTTCCACCTGCCATCTGCAACGATAAAGCTCTGCAATGATTAGCGGTGATAGCGTAAAGTTGTTGCTTAAGAAGATGAGTGTCTTGTCGGTTTCGGCATCGTAATACTTGACTCGTCTTAGTTTGTCCGGATAGTCTTTGGCAGAATAGAATCCTGTAAGCATGATGGTTTGGTCGCATATGACTCCAGTGGCACGATCCACGGGGTGTGAATACAGCCTTCGGTGCTTGAAGTTTGATTTTGCCCGTGTTACAAAGAAGGCTAATTCCTGTGTGATTGCGCGAAGTCTGGTAAAATCTAGATATCCACGGTNCATAATATAGAAAGCTCCCGCTTCTATGAGCAGCATATCGAGTATGTTTACATCGTGCAGTTTGCCATCTGATACGTGGATAAAGGTTGGAATGTTGCCGCGTAAATCCATAAGCGTGTGAAGCTTGATAGCGCCTTTGTTTTGACGGAATTTTGCCCATGGAAAGAGCGACAGACAAAGATCTATAGTTGTTGCATCCAGCGCGTAGACTGTTTGCTGTAAATCGATTCCAAAGGGCTCGTTGCTGTAAAGTTTTCTGGCAATCAGAATCAACGCATGAGCGAAGTCGGCATAAATACACCAGTTCCGTTGCTCGTTGGCGTCTGCCAGTGTTGAGCGGGATACGTTGCCTCTGATACCCATGTGGTAGAGTTTGCCCTGTTGCGCCCGAAGGCACGCTTCTATATCGCGAAGGCTTTCCCGATATGTCAGTTGTGCGAAAGACATGCAAAGATATTGATCGAGGCAGGTAAAACTTTTTACCTGGTAATTGCCGCAATAGCGTGCAACACAACGGCGAAACGTATGTAGAGGCAGAAAGTCCATGACTTCTGAGAATATTAGCTTGCCGGTATTCATTAGTCGTCACCTCCGGTGATATTCCGAAAGAGTGACGAATGTGCTCAATAAAATTCAAATCGGTAACAGTCATAAACGATCTTTTTCTTATGATATTACAAGAGATTATCAACTCCTATGTTAAAATATTCCGGACAGTACTGATTTCAACCAATAATCAACAAGAAAG
>WSSedA1B2DRAFT_1000230_pt1 | contig 11853 bp, 10 predicted proteins | sample WetSurSiteA1Bulk_FD_9465 | JGI IMG/M metagenome (IMG submission 9465) | reverse complement strand
GTGACGGCCAGGCTGACCGGAGTACCCGGTGTCTGCCATGCCACATTCGGACCTGGCGCTACTAATTTGACTACAGGAGCGGGTGGTGCACTTCTCGACAGATCGCCAGTAATTATTTTTACGAGTGAAATGGATGAAAAAATGATTCATCGTACGACACAGATGAATATAAATCATCAAAAGCTATTTGAACCTTTAACAAAAGCCACCTTCAGGTTAAATCAGGATAATGCAGCTGAGGTTATTTACAAAGTTTTTAAGATATGCAGGGAAGAGTACCCCGGACCTGTGCATATTGGTCTGCCCTCGGATATTGCAAATAATGAAACAAAGGCAGTCTCCCATTCTGTAACAGAAGTGGACAAGATGAGTTATCAGAATGACATTGAAAAGATAATATCAGTGCTGGAAAAGTCAAGGAAACCCTTAATTGCAGTTGGACTCACATCTTCAAGGTATAGCCTGGGCAACAGGTTGACTGAGTTTCTGGAAAAATACAAGATCCCTGTCGTTCTGACCCCAATGTCAAAAGGCTTGCTCTCCGAAGATCATCCTTGTTATGCTGGTGTTTTATTTCATGTATTAAGTGATTATCTTGAAAATATATTTGAGGAAACTGATCTGGTCATCGGACTCGGTTATGACCCTGTTGAATATAATTATGAATCATGGATACCGGATGTCCCTTTGATCCATTTCGGCACAACAGAAACGGATATGCCACCATTAAATAATATTCTCAAGTTTACAGGCAGCCCGGATGAATGGTTCACTATGCTTAACCGGCTGGATCATAGCTCAATTATATTTAACAGATCTGCCATACAATCCATCCGCGATGAAACAGCTGCAGTATTTAATGGTTTCGCCGATCATTTCGGACCTGTTGCTGCATTTAAAGTTTTGCAGGAAGAGCTTCCGGGAGATGTCTTATTGACTGTTGATGTTGGCTCACATCTGCATCTTGCAGGACAATACTGGAAAACTTTCGGGAGACAGAATATTATTATGACAAATGGATGGTCAGGCATGGGATTCGGATTGCCGGCTTCTCTGGCAGCTAAAATGATCTTTCCGGGGAGAACTGTGGTATGTGTTACAGGTGATGGCGGATTTCTTATGATGGCTGGAGAAATAATAACTTCACGCAGATATAATCTGCCTGTGATAACTGTTGTCCTTTCCGATGGGGAACTGAACCTGATAAAACTGAAACAATCATGGCAAAACTTAGCGTCGTACGGCACCCAGCTTTACTCCGGAGATTTGTTTGATTCTGAGATGTTTTTCGGTATTAATGTACTTTCAGCTGATTCAGAAGAGAGTATGAGGGCATCAATTATTGATGCCCTCTCAATGAATAAGCCAGTAATTATAAATGCTCGTATAGATCCCGATGATTACAAGTGGCTGGTTGTCAGAAAACAGAGTCAGCGCTGATTTTATTTTTTGGGTTTTACCCCTTTTAATTCTTTCTTCTCTTTAGCAACTTTAGGGGCTTTCTCCTCTTTTTTCTCTTTTGAGACTTTTGGTTCAGCAGTTACAGGTGCTTTTTTACTTTCCTTTGCCGGTTTTGTCTTTTTAACCTCTTTTACCTCTTCTTTAACCGGTTGAGTTTCTTTTGGTTCTTTGACTGGCTTATGTTTCTTTTCTTCTTTTAGAGCCTTTGCAGCTTTCTCAGGTTTAACTGCTTTTACTTCTTTTAGTTCTTTTAGTTCTTTAACTTCTTTGACTGCCTTGGTTTCCTTTACAGTTTTAACTTCCTTCACCTCAGCAGCTCCAATTACCGTCTTAACTTCTTTAACTTCAGGGGCTTCTTTTTTCTCCTTCAGCAGTTTCTTATCTTTTAATTCTTTCTCCTTTGGAATATTAACATGTTTAATTTCTGGTTTGTCAGCTTTTTTTCTACGGCGCCTGACACCATAGGTACCAAGAATGATTTTTCCTCTCCTGGTTTTTTTATCACCTTTTCCCATTATATTAAGTTTAAGATTATGACTCTTTTTTGAATCGGGTAAAGTTAATAATATTCTTTATTTTTAATCAAAATTTTTAAGCTTTAGTTAAACAGAATAAAACCTGGAGTCGGATTGATCGATCATTATAGAATAACCAATATAGCCAGAAAAATGAGAAGAAAAGAAAGAGAAATAACAGACATTGATGAGATTAGCTCAATTATTTCATGCTCCGATGTATGCCGGATTGCATTATCTGACAACAACATCCCTTACATTGTGACAATGAACTTTGGTTATGCAGGTGGAGCTGAAAAAAAGTTATTCTTTCATTGTGCCAAAGAGGGGAAGAAACTGGAAATTATAAGAAAAAATAAATTAGTATGCTTTGAAATTGATACAGACCATCAACTTTATAAAGGTGAAAAAGCCTGTGATTTTGGGATGAGCTACAGGTCGGTCGTGGGATGGGGTAATATTGAAATTATTACTGATGAAGAAGAAAAGAAGCGTGGACTGGACTATATAATGTCTCATTATTCAGACAGAGTTGATTTTTCCTATGAAAAATCCGTTTTTGACAGAACTATTATCCTGCGTCTTGAAATCAGTGAGATGAAGGGTAAAAAAGCATAATTATTATAAGTAAATTGCGCAAAACTTAAGATTATATCAATGGAAACGTTAAACGATCTTAGACTGGCGGTACTTATAGATGCAGATAATATACCCCATGGGAACGTTAAAGGCATGCTGGAAGAAATAGCAAAATATGGTACACCAACATTTAAGAGGATATATGGCGACTGGACCAGACCAACAATATCAGGCTGGAAATCTGTACTGCTTGAGAATGCAATTACTCCCGTTCAGCAATATGGATATACAAAGGGCAAGAATTCAACCGACTCTGCAATGATAATTGATGCCATGGATATACTTTATTCCGGAAAGGTCGATGGCTTTTGCCTGGTATCGAGTGACAGTGATTTCACACGTCTGGCGACACGATTAAGGGAAGCCGGGATGAAAGTGATTGGCATAGGTGAGAGAAAAACACCTTCTCCTTTTATTATTGCATGTGATAAGTTCATTTATCTGGAAATTATTAATTCATCATCCGGAGTGTCTTATCCTGTTGTTGTTAAGAAAAAGCCAGGGAAACCTGCCGTGGGTAAACCAAGGAAGGAAGAGAATGATCAACAAAGCCAAATAAGAAAAGCGAAGCAACTTATAGCCTCATCAATAACTGATCTTGCTGATGAAAACGGCTGGGCTTACCTTGGGGATGTAGGCAATCTGATCCTTAAAAAGCAACCCGATTTTGACCCCAGAAATTACGGTTTTGCGAAGCTGACTCCTCTTATCAGATCGCTGGATTTTGAGATTGATGAAAGAGATTCCGGACAAAATAATATAAGGCATATCTATATACGAAACAAAAAGTAATATGTCATTGGAGTGCGAGGTGTGATAATTAAATAAGTTATTACATTAATGCATTTAAAGTGAACAATTTATAAAAACCGATGTTTAACATTTAAATTCATGTAAAGATGATGGCTTTAGCAGGTGTATCTTGCGGCATCTCAAGNTATACCTATGCTAAAAAGTTGTTTAAATACAATATATTATATAGTTTTATTTTCAGATATCAAAAATTTATGTGAACTTTGTTCCTGTTTTATTTACTTAATTATTGAATTATGAACATTTATGTAGGAAGTCTTCATTTTAAAATGAGTGAAGCAGAATTAAAAGAAATCTTTGAAGAGTATGGCGAAGTAGCATCCGCAAAAATCATTATTGACAAGTACTCTGGGAAAAGTAAAGGATTTGGTTTCGTCGAGATGCCCAACGAAGCTGAAGCAAAGAAGGCCATTGAGGAACTTAATGGTGCTGAAGTTCAGGGCAGGAAAATAATTGTTAACGAATCTATTGAAAGGACTGACAGAAGAAGTAATTTCAGAGGCGGTGATAACGACCGCAGAGGTGGCGGCGGTAACAGAAGGGATAATTACAGGTAGAAAACACAAAACTCAAAAACTATGAAAGGCACTGTTAAATGGTATGACAGGGTAAAGGGTTACGGGTTTCTCCAAACTGAAGATCAGAAGGACATTTTTATCCATCGTTCAGGACTGGAGGTTCCTCAGACCGAACTTGAAACAGGACAGGCTGTAGAGTTTGAGATAGAAATGAGAGAAAAAGGGCCTGTTGCTATCAAGGTAAGAAGAGTAGATTGATTTTGCTCAGAACTATATGAAAAGAGGCTGCACAACCATGCAGCCTCTTTTTTGTTTTGCCCCCAATCACCCTGAAAGGGAACTTAATATTTATAAGTTACCTTAAGGGGATTTAGTGACTAGAATATTTAAACCAACTTCCAGGGACTCCTGTATTCATAATGAAGGCGTTTTGTAGCTTCTCCATCCGTATCATCTACAAAAGTCTCAGTTTGAGGATTCCATTTGATAGTCCTTTTAAGATCGCAGGCAATATTTCCTAGATTACATACAGTGCAGCTGCTGTGACCAATATCAACCGAAGCAACCGGATCCTGACGTGATTTTACACATTCGATGAAATTAATCTGGTGTGGAATTCTTGTCTCATAGGGACCCTCTTCAGTCGAGGCAGCTGAGGCAGGAGGATTGAATTTAGAATCAGAAGCATTGAAATATCCTCGTGCAACTTCTATCCAACCATTTTCTCCCCAAAATTTCACACCCTTGGTTAGTTTTTCATCAAATGGTTCTGATGTCATAACTACACCATTTGCATATTTCCATGAAATAAATTCAGTGCCATCGCCAATAGGAGAAATTTCGACTGGTCCGTTTTTATCCATCCCGAGTCCCCACTGCGCGATATCGAACATATGTGCTCCCCAGTCGGTCGTAAATCCTCCGCCCATTTCTTTGTACCACCGCCATGCGCCCCATATCTCTTCATTCTTTTCCGGATCAAGGGAAATAGGCGGATCAAGCTGGTTATTGAAATGGATATTTGCGGTCAGTGGACCAAGCCACAGATCCCAGTTAAGATCTGCAGGAAGCGGCTCTTCGGGAAGATCATAAGGTGTTGGAGGAGCTCCCACATAAGCATTTACCTTGGTTATTTTACCCAATGCACCTGTCTGAACCAGATTTACTGCATGCTGGAAACCTGCATCAGAACGCTGCTGGCTTCCAACAGCTAGAACGCTGTTGTTTTCACGCACTACTTTTTTCAGTTCCTGTCCCTCTTTTATGGTGAAGGTCATGGGCTTCTCCAGATAAACATCTTTCCCGGCCTTGCAAGCAGCAATGGCAATCATGGCATGATTGTGGTCAGGAACAGCTATTACGACAGCATCGATATCCTGCCTTCCCAGCAGATCCTGGTACTTTTCATACGTATCAACCTTAACTTCTTTGCCGGCTTTTGCATAAAACTCAGTTACTCTTTTTTCGAATCGTTTGCGTTTAATGCCATAAACATCACATCCAGCAAGCACTTTCACACCAGGCACCTGTAGAAAACCACTAAGCAGGAACATTGATTGCTGCCCCATACCAATAAAGCCGAGTCTGATTTCATCATTAACGCCGGCTTCAGCTTTTGTTTTGGGATTACCTTTACAAGAGGTTGCAAGTGCAGGAATAACAACCATTCCGGCAACCCCGGCAACAGCTGAACCAAGGAAACGACGCCTTGACCATAATTTTTTTTGATTTTTCATAAGTTAGTTCTGTTTTTGTAAATTTCGGTTATGGATTATCTTAAAACTATATCCTTTTGAAATATATGAAGCATAAAAATATTGATTTTTTTAATTCACACCAGTACAGGATGATTTATTCTCAGAATCTGCCGAAGATCGAGTATTTTCCAGTATTGCAGAAAATTGATGAATAAAGGAACAAACCATAAACACTGGTTTCCATTTTTCTTTCGAGATGAAGTACTGGCTGACCTTTTGACAGTTTTAGGAACCTGCTGATTTTCGCAGAAGCAGAAATAGCCCTTATTCTCTGTTCCCCGCCTTTTATCTCAATATGATAATGCTCTCTGAGGATCCTGAAAAGCGATCTGTTCTCAAACTGCCTTGCTGTTATTCTTGGCAGATTAATATTTGCGATATAGCTTATATCATAGAATATAGGGACATCGTCAAGTAACCGCAACCTCTCAAGATAGATGCATCCTGATTCATTTTCAAGCTCAGTCAATGGGAACATAAAATTCTCAGGCCATGGTATCAGACAAGGTTTTACAATAATCCCGGTCTTAAGATTTCTGTTGCCAACTGCTGAAGTAGTCCCCGAAACCGACAAAATTCCTATCTCTTCTGGAGGATGCTGAACAATGCTCCCCTTTCCCTGATGCTTTCTTATATAGCCATCGTTCGCCAGACAGCTGAGCGACTGGCGGACTGTCGGCCGGGTCATTCGATAAAGCTGGCATAGTTCGTTTTCAGAGGGTAGCAGGTCCCCCTCCCTGTAAATACCCTCTGTAATATGTTTGCGGAGCATTTCGTAAAGCCTTCTGTATTGCGGGATTGAACCAGCTGGTGACATCTGCCTGAAAATTTTTCAGTAAATATAATCTATTTTACTTGTAAATACAAGTTATTTTAATTATTTTTGTAACCATATAATAATTAACATTATCAGAAATATTTATTAAACATATTAGTCAACATATAATAACAAGTAGTTAATTAATAGCTAATAACCTTATACTAATAATCAATCACAAAACCAATGGCAATTCCCATAATAATGCCTAAACAGGGTCAATCGGTCGAAACCTGTATAATAACTAAGTGGTTCAAAAAGAAGGGAGAAAAAATCAGGACAGGCGACCTTCTCTTTTCATATGAAACCGACAAGGCAGCCTTCGACGTGGAATCCCCTTCCGATGGCACACTTCTCGAAATCTTCTATGGTGACGGAGCAGAGGTTCCTGTACTCGTAAATGTGGCTGTTCTGGGAAATGAAGGAGAAACAATCGAGTCCTTTGCACCTTTAAAAACCAATAACGGAGAAATACCAGCCGGTACGGAAAAGCGAACGGTGAATGAGAACCTGGAAATTCAGGGATCAGGACAAGTTTCTGTCAGGGAACCCGGTGATATCAAAATCAGAATAAGCCCGCGTGCCAAACGCTTTGCTGATAAGAACGGAGTGAATTATTTAAATATGTCAGGATCGGGACCAAATGGCAGGATAATTTGCAGTGATGTGGAGAAAGCTCTGACAACACCTATTGTTCAACCTGAAAACATTCGCAAAACGGTTGATGAATTTACTGAGCAGCCGATCTCTAATGTGCGTAAACTGGTTGCCAGAGCAATGTTTGAGTCGCTTCAGAATTCGGCGCAGTTAACTCACCACATGAGCGCAGATGTAAGGAATCTTCTCGGGGCCAGGAGTAAAATAAAGGAAAAAATTCATAGCGGAGCGCAACAACAGGATATAACCCTAAATGATATGGTGTGCTGGTGCGTAATACGGGCACTTGAAAAATTCCCGGATGTAAACAGCCATTTCCTTGGGGACAGTAAAAAGATATTCAATAAGGTTCATCTCGGTATAGCTGTTGATACTTCACGGGGATTAATGGTCCCGGTGATTAAGAATGCTGATGGCATGGAACTTATAAAACTTTCAAAGGAACTTAAATCAGCTGCTGAATCATCCAGAAAAGGAAGCATCAATCCTGAACTGATCCAGAGCACAGCGGCTTCATTTACTGTTTCTAACCTTGGTAATTATGGTGTTGAAATTTTCACGCCTGTCATAAATCTTCCGCAAAGTGCAATTCTCGGGGTTTGCACCATAATAAACAGGCCGGCTGATCTTGGGAATAATACCTATGGATTTATCCCATATATAGGATTGTCTTTAACATATGATCACAGGTCTGTTGACGGAGGCCCGGCAACATTATTCCTTAAAGAAATAAAAGAGCAGATTGAGAAATTCAGCTTATGAAAAAACCCCCCCCATCCCCCCCTGAAGAGGGGCTAAAACAAGGTTCTCAATAAGTCACCTTTAGGGGATTTAGGGGTAAACGAAAAGAGGAGATAAATTACTGTAAATCAGAAGAATAATAAAAGATAATATGCCTAAAATTCAGAACATTAATCCTAAAGATGTACGTAAACCACAATTCATTGAATTTGGAAAAATCCCTGTAAACCAGTACAGCAAATCCATCGATGAGGAAAAAAACAACTTCACTAAAGATGACTTCATAAGAATCTATCACGATATGGTCATTATCAGGGAGTTTGAAACAATGTTAAACCTGATTAAAACGACGAATGAATATAAGGGGGTCCCATATAATCATCCCGGACCGGCACACCTTTCGATCGGACAGGAAGCTTCAGCAGTAGGTATGGCTTACAACCTCGATATTGATGATTTTATTTTCGGCTCTCACCGCAGTCATGGAGAAATACTTGCAAAAGGACTCTCGGCTATTGACAAACTTGACGAAGGGGCCCTCTACACAATAATGAAGACCTACTTCGGAGGCAAAGCTCTTAGTGTGGTTGAACAAGGTTTTATGGGACCTGTCAGGGAACTGGCCAAGCATTTCCTTTTATATGGTGCACTGGCTGAGATCTTTGCCCGTGAAAACGGGTTCAACAAGGGGCTGGGTGGTTCAATGCATGCGTTTTTCACTCCCTTTGGCATTTATCCTAACAACGCTATTGTGGGAGGATCGGGAGATATCTCTGTGGGTGCAGCACTTTTCAAAAAAATTAACAGGAAACAGGGTATTATAGTATGTAACATTGGTGATGCATCAATGGGTTGCGGACCTGTCTGGGAAGGTATCTCATTTGCCACAATGGATCAGTACAATACTTTATGGGAGGGTGCTTATAAAGGAGGCCTGCCCCTTATTTTCAACTTTATGAATAACCTGTACGGGATGGGTGGCCAGACTATGGGAGAAACAATGGGCTATGGAATACTTGCCAGGATTGGCGCTGGGGTTAATCCGGAAATGATGCATGCGGAAAGGGTTGACGGTTACAATCCTCTGGCAGTTATTGATGCGTTTAAAAGGAAAAAGGAGATCCTCAGACAGAAAAAAGGACCAGTACTTCTTGATACACTTACTTACAGAATAAGCGGCCATTCACCATCAGATGCTTCATCATACAGATCTAAAGAAGAAATTGAGGCATGGCAGAAGGAAGATTCAATTATTGCATACGGCGACAAGCTTACAAAAGCCGGTATTGCTGATCCTTCACAACTTGAGGAGATCAGGAGTGAGGCAGGTGAACTGCTTACACATATCCTAAGGCTTACCATCGATGATAGAGTATCTCCCAGACTTGATCTTTCAAGTGATCCTGATGCGATTGGCAGCATGATGTTTTCAAACCAGTCTGTCGATAAAATGGAGGAAGGAGTGCCCGAAGTGCTTATCCCCATGGAAGCTAACCCACGTGTCAGATCAATAAAGAACAAAGAAAGGTTTTATAAGGATAAAGATGGGAAATCAGTTTCAAAAGCAAAGCTTTTCCAGCTTCGTGACGGGATTTTTGAAGCAGTTATAGATCGATTTTATAAAGATCCGACTCTTGCAGCCTGGGGCGAGGAAAACCGGGACTGGGGTGGAGCTTTTGCTGTATATCGTGGACTTACCGAAGCACTCCCATACCAGCGTCTCTTCAATTCACCCATCTCCGAAGGTGCTATAGTCGGTACTGCAATTGGTTACGGTATGTGCGGCGGACGAGTTATTGCAGAGATCATGTACTGCGATTTCCTGGGACGATCAGGTGATGAAGTATTTAACCAGCTGCCCAAATGGCAGGCTATGAGCGGTAATATTATAAAGATGCCTGTGGTCGTAAGGGTATCAGTGGGATCAAAATATGGTGCACAGCATTCCCAGGACTGGTCATCACTGGTTGCGCATATTCCAGGATTAAAAGTAGTCTTTCCGGCTACACCTTATGATGCTAAGGGACTTATGAACAGCGCATTACAGGGAACCGATCCTGTGATTTTCTTCGAAAGCCAGAGAATATATGATATTGGTGAGATGTTTCATACTGAGGGTGTTCCTGAAGGCTATTATGAAATTCCGCTCGGGGAACCAGATATAAAGAGACCTGGTGATGACCTTACAATATTGACTATCGGGGCTACACTATATCCCGCCTTAAAGGCAGCTGAAATACTTCAGAAAGAGTACGGGTTAAAAGCAGAAATAATAGATGCTCGTTCTCTGGTTCCCTTTAATTATGAACTGGTTTTAAAATCAGTAAAGAAGACAGGGAAGGTAGTGCTTGCAAGTGATGCCTCATCACGAGGTTCATTCCTCAAAGAGATGGCACAAACCATTACCGAACTGGCCTTCGACGACCTCGATGCTCCTCCTGTGGTAGTCGGTTCAAGGAACTGGATAATTCCTGCACATGAAATGGAGAATTACTTCTTCCCTCAACCGGAGTGGTTCATCGATGCAATTCATGAAAAAATCATTCCTCTCAAAGGTCATAAAAGTAAAACAGATCACTCAGATGGCAGGTCTTTAAAGTTAAACAGAGAAGGTGTGTAGTTCCTTTTTGATATCTTTGCATGACAAAGTGAAAAAAATGGAAAATATTATTGAAACCATAAAGTCTAAAGAGGGCTTCATTATTGATATGGATGGTGTTATCTATCATGGTAACAGACTTCTTCCGGGTGTCATTGAATTCCTGAACTGGCTGGAAGAATCAGGTAAAAAATATCTCTTTTTGACCAATGCAAGCCAGCGGACCCCAAAAGAGTTACATGAGAAGCTTGAAAGGCTTGGGATTAATGTAGTGGAAGAGCACTTTTACACAAGTGCCCTGGCAACTGCAGGTTTCCTTGCCAGCCAGAAACCAAACGGCAGCGCTTACATAATCGGGGATGCAGGATTGATAAATGCCCTTTACAGTATGGGTTATACAATGAATAATGTCAATCCCGACTATGTGGTTGTTGGCGATACCAACAGCTATAACTTTGAAAAGATCGAATTGGCCGTAAACCTTGTCATAAGGGGTGCCCGTCTTGTAGGAACAAATCCTGATATCAGCGGGCCGGTTGAAAATGGAATTACACCATCAGTAAAAGCATTGATCGCCCCAATTGAAATAGCATCCGGCAAAAAAGCATATTTCGTTGGCAAGCCAAATCCCCTCATGATGAGGATAGCATTGAAAAAACTGGGAGTCAAGCGGGAAGAAGCTATAGTGATAGGCGACCGTATGGATACCGATATAAGATGCGGATTGGAATCAGAGATTGATACCCTGCTTGTTTTAAGCGGTATAACTAATCAGGATGAAATTGATAATTTCCCATATCGTCCTAAATATGTACTCAAAGGAATAGCCGATCTGATCCAGTAAACTTGATCAATGGATAATTCAAGGAATTATAAAAAGGAGCGTAAAGAAGTTGCAATGTTTATGCGCCGCCTTTACAGGCAGGGACTCACAACTACCTCCGGGGGTAATATCAGCCTGAAGATTTCCGGAAATATTATTTTGATAACTCCCTCTGCTACCGACAAAGGCAGGATGAGGTGGAAGGATGTGGGTATAATGACACTCGAAGGTAAAAACCTGACGCCTGATCTTAAACCTTCAATTGAACATGAAATGCACCTTTCAATATACAGAAAGAAAAAGGATATTTGTGCAATTGTGCATGCTCACCCATTGTTTTCATCAGCATACACAGCAATGAAGTGTAAGATTAACACTGATCTTACTGCTGAAGCAAGAGCCATCTGTGGTGATCCATGTTTTGTACCCTATGCCCTGATGGGAACCAAAGAACTGGCTTCTGTTGCCTCAGAAAGCATTTGCAGATCAGATATACTGTTGCTCGAAAACCAT
>WSSedA1B2DRAFT_1000229_pt1 | contig 11855 bp, 8 predicted proteins | sample WetSurSiteA1Bulk_FD_9465 | JGI IMG/M metagenome (IMG submission 9465) | reverse complement strand
TTGCAGAACTGTATCAGCCTNCCATCGCGGTTGGGAAGGATTTCAGTGGGATATGAAAAACAGAATCCTATCCTTTCTGTTCTTTCAGCCAGAGGCTTGATGTATCCTGCAATCGTCATGAAAAATTCTTTCGCCGAAATTTCCTTTTCCAGACCCGGCATCCTGTAATTGAGGATTTCATCGTATTCAATCTTACCTGTCCGGCTAAAACGGATAAGGGCAGTTCTGAAATTTGTCCCCCCCGCGTCGATAGCCAGAACAGGTATATCTGTAAGAAAATCATTCTCCCCTTCTATATATGTAGGTATCATACGGAGAGAACTCTCTTTCCCTTCAAGTCCCTTTATCATTTCCTCCGTAAAAATGCCAACAAGCTTATCTATATCAATATCAGAGGATCTTAGTCTCTTTTCCTCAAGAAATCGTTTCACCTTTTCCATATTCCGTTATTCTGGTTTTTGTNACTTTGGTTTTCAGGCTGACCTGAAATTCAGCATAATATTACTTCATTATTAAAAATAACCAAAGTATAAAAAATATTTCTCTTAACTTTATCCTTAAAGTACCCTTGTTAATAAGATATTTAGTTAATCCAAGTAGCTAGTTACTGGGTGCTTGTTGCTAGTTGTTTAAGAATGAACATTATATTTTTTTAGTATTAGTTCAACGATTATTGAAAATGTTCCTTATTTTTCTATTAATCAGAAACTTAACCAGCAACCAGAAACAAGCGACCAGCAACTTGAGTTAATTATAGTCAATGCATATTAATTTTTCCTGTATATCAATTTATATCATTTTAGATGAACAAGACAACTGAAATTGCAAAGATGATAGATCATTCGATCCTTCATCCGACACTTACTGATGACGATCTGAAGAGGGAATGTGAAGTTGCAAAAAAATACAACGTTGCATCAGTATGCGTAAAACCCTATGCAGTAAAACTGGCTGTTGAAATTCTTAAAGGAAGTGAAGTGGCAGTCGGAACCGTGATCGGATTCCCTGCAGGAAATTCTTCAATTGCAGTCAAGGTTTTTGAGACAGAAACTGCCTGCAGGGATGGCGCCGTTGAAATCGACATGGTTATCAATATCGGGAAAGCCCTGCAGGAAGACTGGAAATACCTGGAAGAAGAGATAAAGGCAGTTGTCGATACCTCACACAGGTTCGGTGCGATTACCAAAGTGATTTTTGAGACAGACTACCTGACCAGGGATGAACATAAAATAAGACTTTGTGAGATTTGCTCAGGAGCTGGTGCGGAATATGTGAAGACATCTACCGGATTTGGATTTGTAAAAGGATCCGATGACAAATATTCTTATGCCGGTGCGACAGCACACGATCTGGCTCTTATGAGGAAATATTCGGCTCCTGAGGTGAAAGTGAAAGCAGCCGGTGGAGTCCGGACTCTGGCTGATCTGCTGAAATATAAAGAATTGGGTATTTCAAGATGCGGAGCAACAGCTACGGCAGCTATGCTTGATGAGGCTAAAAAGCTTTTCGGGGAATAATGGTTAAGTCGGAATTCATCTCAAAAAAGAAACAACCAGCAACCAGTAACCAGCATCTCAAAATAATTGACCCAGCCGTGAAAAATAAGCAATTCATTTATATTTTCCTTATATCAGCCTTACTTTTAATTTCATGCCAGGAAAAATATCCTCCTTTAAGCCTGCATCCTGATAATCAGCATTATTTTCAGTTCAGAGGGAAACCAACAATACTGACAGGTTCAACTGAGCATTACGGCGCAGTTATGAACCTCGATTTTGACTATAAAAGTTATCTTGATGAGATATCTGAAAAAGGATTGAATTTAACAAGGACATTTTCAGGCATTTATGTCGAGCCACAGGGTGCTTTCGGCATAAATAAGAATACCCTGGCTCCGGGACCCGGGAAATTTATATGCCCGTGGGTCCGGAGCAATCAGCCAGGATATCCGGGTGGCGGCAACAAATTTGATCTGACAAAATGGGATGATGCCTATTTTGAACGTCTCAGGGATTTTATATCCGAAGCAGGGAAACGAAATATAATAGTGGAATTGGATCTCTTCTCCAATTTTTATGATACAATTCAATGGAAACTGAGTCCACTTTATTATTCAAACAATATCAACAATCTCGAACCAATTCCTGATCATAAGGAGGTATTATCATTACGGCATCCCGAACTGCTGAAAATTCAGGAAGAGATGGTCCGGAAGATCCTTACGGAATGCAATGGTTTTGACAATCTGTACTATGAAGTATGTAATGAACCATATTTTGGAGACCTGCAGGCTCTTGATTCCTGGGAGGAACATATGACAGGCATTATTGCTGCGGCAGAGGATTTGTTACCGAACAGGCATCTTATTTCCCAGAACATCCAGAATGGTTCTTTAAAAGTTGAGAATCCACATCCTGCTGTTTCCATATTCAATTTCCATTATGCAAAACCTCCTGTTGCAGTTGAAATGAATTACGGATTAAACAGACCAATAGGAGACAATGAAACAGGCTTCAATGGTATTGAAGATGTTAACTACAGGACAGAAGGCTGGGATTTTCTGACAGCAGGTGGTTCACTTTATAATAATCTGGACTACTCCTTTACTTCTGAAAATGAAGACGGAAGCTTTATCGTGCTTCCTGGTCAGCCCGGAGGCGGAGGAGCAACTTTGCGTAATCAGCTTAAAATACTAAAAAATATTTTCGGGGAGCTTGATTTTATTCAAATGAAACCATCAAACCATTTACTGAAAAGCTCTGCTTATGGAAATGCAACAATAAGAATACTTGCTGAAGAGGGTTATCAGTATCTTCTTTATATAAATAGCTCGCACTCAGAGAAAGCCGGCCAACCGGAATCAGAAAACATCAAAAACATTTCAGTTCAAATAGCCATAGAATTACCTGCCGGCAATTATAAATGTGAATGGATTGATCCTGTAACAGGTAATCGAACCCAATTCCTTATCAGGAAGCATAGTGGTGGTGAATATCTTCTTAAAACTCCTGCTGTGGGGGAAGATCTAGCCCTAATAATAACCAGATAACCAGAAATGTAAAATGAAAAGATCAACAATTTTCTATTGCCTTCTTGCCATATCAAATATGATACTTGCCACAGAGGTTGAACAATATACAGTATTTGAACTGGATCTTAAGGGGCCTTCTGGCGGGAATCCATTTGTAAATGTGCAGCTTGGTGCCGAGTTCAAATTCATGAACAGGAGTTACTTTTGTGACGGATTCTACGATGGATCAGGCATCTTTAAGCTCCGTTTTATGCCTGATGAACCTGGTGAATGGACTTATACCACAAAAAGCAATATCAGGCAGCTTGATTCAAAAAAGGGGAGCTTTGTATGTACTCCTTCTTTGCCCGGGAATCATGGACCCGTGAAGGTCAGAAATATATTCGACTTCGGTTATGCAGACGGAACACCATTTTATCCTGTCGGAACAACGTGTTATGCCTGGGTTCATCAGCCTGAAGAGCTTGTTAACGAGACTCTTGCCACCCTTGCAAAAACTGCTTTCAACAAAATCAGAATGACAGTAATGCCGAAGAACTATGACGTTTATATTAATAATGAACCTCCATTTTATCCTTTTGAAGGATCAAAGGAGAAGGGGTGGGATTTCTCAAGACCCAATCCTGCCTTTTTCAGGAACCTAGAACAAAAAATTCTTGAACTGCAGAAACTTGGTATTGAAGCAGATGTTATCCTCTTTCATCCTTATGATTTCGGCAAATGGAACCTCGACAAAATGAACACAGAACAGGCTATATTCTACCTGCGCTACCTGATTGCACGCATTGCCGTTTTTCGCAATGTATGGTGGTCTATGGCCAATGAATATGATATTATGAGAAAGACCGATGAGGAATGGGAAAAGTACTTCAGGACTATTCAGACATGCGATCCTTATAATCATTTGTGCAGCATCCATAACGGTATGGCATGGTATAATCATTCAAAACCCTGGATTACACATCTTAGCATTCAGACTCCTTATCTTCAGGATATCCAGGATTGGAGAGAACTTTACAGGAAACCCGTTATCATTGATGAATGTGTTTACGAGGGAAATATACCCAACGACTGGGGCAATCTTACACCCGAAGAGATGGTTAACCGATTCTGGATTTCATGGTGCAGGGGAGCATATTGCACACATGGCGAGACATATATTCACCCGGAGAATATACTCTGGTGGTCAAAAGGAGGAAGACTTTACGGGACAAGTCCAGACAGGATAGCATTCCTTCATAAAATAATGGAAGAAACCCCTTTGGAAGGAGTTTATCCCTTTCACAACATCTGGAACAAAGAAACCTATCTGATAAAGACTAATGCGTTTTATTTATATTATTATGGCAACAGCCAGCAGGCCAAAGCAAGGATCTACCTGCCCAAAAATATAAAGTTCAGACTTGAAGTTATTGATGCATGGAATATGACAATAACACCTGTTAAGGGAGAATTCAGCGGAATGACCGAGATACCTTTGCCGGGTCTCCCTTATATGGCAGTGAGGGCAATAGCGATAACTGAAAAAACTGTTCCGGATAAAATGTAACAAATGTTACAATTCGTGGTGGGCTCATTAGTCTTCACTAAACAGAATAAATTACCAGAATGAATAAAAAACAGCTTCTCCGTGATCTGCTTGCAGGTAAGAAAGAAAAGGAAAGAGTATTCTTCCGCCCGATCCTGATGCATTTTGCTGCAAGGTTCAATAACACTACATATGGTAAATATGCCTCAGATTATAAGATTCTGGTGGAAAGCAACATCCGTGCAATGGAATATTTTGATACTGACATGGTATCACTTATCTCCGATCCCTATCGCGAAACATCTGCTTTTGGTGCACCAATTGAATTTATTGAAGAGGGTGTGCCAAGATGTATTGAACATATAGTCAAAACAATTGATGATGTCATAAACCTGAAAAAGCCGGATGTATATAAAAATGAGCGGACTCTCGACAGGATAAAAGGTGCTGAATACTTTCAGGATTTACTGAAAGGTAGTGTTCCTGTGAGCGGCTGGATAGAGGGTCCTCTTGCAGAAGCATGTGATCTGACAGGTGTCAGCGAGATGCTCCTTAATCTTATGATCGATCCTGATTTCTCAAATATTCTTATGGATAAATGCATGTTAACTGCAAAGGATTTCGCAAAAGCTCAGATAGAAGCAGGCTGCGACCTTATAGGTATCGGCGATGCAATTTGTTCCCAGATTGACAGAGACAGCTATGAGATTTATATTAAACAGAGACATCGCGAACTTATTTCATTCATACATGATTGCGGTGCCTCTGTAAAATTGCACATCTGCGGAGATACCTCACACCTCCTCGGATCTTTAAGCGAACTTAATGCCGATATTATTGATCTCGACTGGCAGGTTGATCTTGACAAAGGAAGAGAAATACTTGGAGATAATGTTGTTATAGGGGGCAATATCAATCCGGTTCTTATCCAGGACAAATCAGAGGAAGAAGTCTATTTACTTTCCAAAATGCTTGTGGAAAAATATAAAGATCAGAAATACTTGCTTGCAGCCGGCTGTGAAATAACCGTGTTGACACCTCACCAAAACCTTTCTGCAATGAGAAGAGCCTCATTGCTGAAAGACTGATATAAAAAAATCACAGAATAAATGCAATCATTTGTAAATTAAATGAGCACATTAAAAGAATTTGTAGAAGCATTACCGGAAAAACTCAAACAAACCGGCACGATTGATGAAGATCATGATGAACTTCTGCTTTGTGCAGGACAGCTTAGAATGAATTTCAGCAGAGGGGCTTTAAGATATATTTCATCAGGTAATAAGGAGGTTATACGCATGATCTATGCTGCAGTACGCGATAGAGACTGGTTTAACATTACTCCTGTGATAACTGATCAAAAGACAGTAAGAGAGGAAAACTCCTTCAGAATTTCTTACAGGTGTCTTTATCAGAATGAGAAAATAAATTTCTCTGCTGATTATGTAGTTGAAGGCATGGAGGATAACACTGTTATATTTACCATGGAGGGCGTAGCGCAACAGAGTTTTGAAAAGAACAGGATAGGATTCTGTGTATTACATCCGATTGAAGAGTGCGCAGGGAGAAATTGTATAATTGAGCATAGCGACGGCACAACAGAACAATCCAATTTCCCGGAGGATATAAGCCCGCAACAAGTCTTCAGGGACATCAAATCGATGAAATGGATTGTTGACAGGGCAGCTTGCAGGCTCGAATTTGATGGGGATGTTTTTGAGACCGAAGACCAGAGAAACTGGACAGATGCATCATTCAAAACCTATTCCACACCACTGTCAATTCCTTACCCTGTTACATTAGAAAAAGGGACAAGGGTTTNCCAGAGAATCTCGTTCAGTGCTGAAGGATCGATTAATGGCGTTGATGAAACAGGCGACAAAATCATTGTAAAACTTTTTCCCGAAGAGTCTCTAAAACTTCCAACTGTCGGGATCTGTCAGTCGAGCCGCAAATTATCATTAAGCAGAGGGGAGACAAAGATAATAAGATCGCTAAGGTTTGACCATTACAGGGTCGACCTTAACCTGTTCGAAAATGGCTGGCATCAAAAAGCTGAAAGGGGATACATGGAATCTGTTGACCTGGGCTACACCCTGGAACTTGCCCTGTACTTCGATGATGATGCTTTACATCAGATTAACAGCTTTAAAAACTGGTATTTAAAAAGAAGACATTCTGTTTCCTCAATCCTTTTGTTCCATAAATCTCTTCCTTCAACACCAGATAACCTTGCCGTGGAGATCATACCTATTCTCAGGGAAATTGATCCCGATGTTAAATTAGTGACAGGGACAAATGCAAACTTTGCACAACTAAACAGGAACAGACCGGGAGAAACAGGGAACGACTCTGTATGCTATTCGATTCATCCACAAGAACATGCATCAGACACTTTGACTCTTATCGAAAACCTTGAAGCTCAGGGTTATTCGGTCAGGAGTGCTCAGGTGTTTTCAGGCAACAAAGGAATATTCATTTCACCTGTGACTATTCAGAGGAGGTTTAATGCCAATAATGCATTTATTGAGATTCCTAATTCCGGGCCGGAGACTCCTCCCCAGATCGATAGTCGGTTGATGTCGTTATTTGGAGCCTGCTGGACTGCCATAAGTCTTAAATACCTGTGCGAGCAGGGAGCAGATAGTATAACATATTTTGAAACCGTGGGAGAAAGAGGAGTTTTTCAGGGAGAGTACGATTCTCGATGGCCGGATGAATTTCCGGCAACGAAGGGTATGATTTTCCCTGTCTATCATATCTTCAGGTTTCTCCTTGGAAACAAAGATCTTAAGCTCATAAAATGTAAAAGTACAAAGCCGCGTATAATTGATTGTCTTGCCCTGACCGATGGAAAGCAGGCAAAAATTATTCTCGTGAACTTCACAAGCTCTATACAATCATTACAGCTTGAATGTTGTTCAGGACTTTTCAGGATACGGACACTTAGTGTTGCAAGCTTTTCTGAAGCTGCCCTAAACTTCAGATGGACAGGAATCGGAAGTGAAAAAACAATAAAATCACAAAGCTTATTTGAACTGCAGCCCTGTTCAATTAATTTCATTGAAGGTTGGAGAAAACATTGATTCTTATTTAAAATATCTATATTTATTATCAACTAACCTTTAAACCATGATACTTGTTCAGAATTACACACTCGCAGTATTCTTATGTGCTCTAGCAATGATTTGCTGGGGATCGTGGCAGAACACTCAGAACCTCATAGGCAAAGGATGGAGGTTTGAACTTTATTACTGGGATTATTCTTTAGGAATACTCCTGTTTGCTCTGCTCATGGCATTTACATTTGGAAGCTTTGGCGGACAGGGACGCAGTTTCATCCCTGATCTTGCCCAGGCCGACAGTAAGAATCTGCTCTCGGCAGCATTGGGAGGCTTTATATGGAACATTGGCACTTTGCTCCTTGTCGCGTCAATATCAATTGCAGGTATGTCAGTCGCATTTCCGATTGGAGGTGGAATAGGGTGGACTTTGGGAATCCTGATAAATTATCTTGGAAAACCCGAGGGAAATCCAATTTATTTGTTTGGCGGAACAATAATAATTATCCTCGCTATTCTTGTCAGCATGCAGTCATACAGAAAGCTTGCGGCACAACAGAAAAAACCTTCATTTAAAGGTATAGCCCTTGCACTCCTTGCCGGACTCTGCATTGCTTTTTTCTACAGGTTTGTGGCAGCTTCCCTTGCAACTGACTTTTCCCCTGCCGATGATGGAAAGATAAGCTCTTACACTGCAGTTGTCTTCTTTTCGGCGGGTGCAATTTTAAGCACTCTGATCATTAATCCTTTTTTCATGGCCAGACCTGTTCAGGGAGAACCGGTTAAAATTTCGCAATGGTTCAGCGGATCTTCCCGGGCCCATCTTTTTGGATTGCTTGGAGGCGCCATTTGGTGCCTGGGTAATTCAGTAAGCTTCATGGCTGTGGGAGCAGCGAGCCCTGCGATCTCATACGGATTGAGCAATGCAGCGCCGGTTGTTGCTGCACTCTGGGGTATCTTCGTCTGGAAGGAGTTCAGGGATGCGCCGAAAGGTACCAACCTGCTGCTAACCCTCATGTTTGCATTTTATCTGATCGGACTTGTGTTGATAGTCTATTCAAGATTTGCTTAGTAAACTCTCCCTTCCAAGGGGGTTGGGTGATGTAGAACAGTTAAATCCACATCCCCCTGCCCCCTTCAAAGGGGGAACTTAATAGTTAACCTCTTAGTTCAGATTTTAGTAAAAACCTTATTTATGAAAAAAGTATTTTTGATAGTTATTCTCCTGATTTTTTACAGTTTATTTTCATTTTCACAGGAAAATCCCTGGCAGGGGGTATCAGTTGACCTGAAACATGGAAAACTTAAAGTGTCTGAAAATAAGAGATTTATTGTCCATGAAGACGGAACTCCTTTTTTCTATCTTGGCGACACCGGATGGGAGCTGTTCCACCGCCTGAACAAGGAGGATACCGAGAAATATCTTGAGAATCGCCGCAAAAAGGGGTTTACAGTTATCCAGGCTGTCATTTTGGCTGAGGTTGACGGACTTAATACTCCAAATATGGAAGGTGAAAAGCCTCTTATTAATAACAATCCACTTACTCCCAATGAAAAATATTTTGCACATGTCGATTGGGTTATAAAAAAAGCCGGTGAAAAAGGAATTTTTATTGGAGTTCTGCCTACATGGGGCGATAAATGGAACAGGAAATGGGGAGCAGGTCCCCAGGTTTTCAATCCGGAGAATGCGAAATCATATGGAAAATTTCTGGGAGAACGCTATAAAAACTATCCCAACATAATCTGGATACTCGGCGGGGACCGTCCTGTTGAAATTGAATTACACAGGCAGATTATCGTTGCTATGGCTGAGGGATTACGGGAGGGTGACGAAGGTTCACACCTGATAAGTTTTCATCCGACAGGTGGACAAGGATCTTCACAGAACTTCCACAATGAGCCATGGCTCGATTTTAACATGCGTCAGAATGGCCATAGTATAAGCTTTTCAGAACGTTATTACTTGACAAATGATGATTACAGACTTGAACCTGCAAAGCCTGTGATTGATGCAGAACCTGTCTATGAAGATCATCCTATTAACTTCAATCCGGATGAAAACAGCCACTCAACATCAGCAGATGTCCGCAGGCCGCTTTACTGGGATCTGTTCAGCGGCGCCTGCGGTCACACTTATGGCCACCATTCTGTCTGGCAGATGTGGACACCTTCACGCAGTCCTATAAACCGTCCGCTGATGCCATGGTATGAAGCCATTGACCAACCTGGTGCCGGACAGATGATGTACGGAAGGCTGTTAATGGAATCAAGACCCTACCTGACCCGTATCCCGGACAATTCAATCATTGTCGCCGATAATGTTGCCTCTGCAGTTCCCGGGACAGGATCTTACAGGTTTGTCGCTACCCGGGACAAGGATGGCACTTATGCCATGATTTACGCACCTGTCGGCAGGAAATTTACAGTCCGCATGGATGTAATAAAGGGGAAGGAAGTTGTTGCCTGGTGGTACAATCCTCGCAATGGGGAAGCAAACAAAATTGAAACATATTCCAACACGGGAACACAGACATTCAATACTCCGACACCAGGCGAAAATCTCGACTGGATTCTGGTTCTTGATGATGCTTCGAAGAAATACCCGGCTCCAGGTTCAGTAAAACAATAGATATGCGTTTAGGATTATCATCATATACATACACCTGGGCTGTAGGGGTACCGGGTTCCATACCTGAAAATCCTATGCTGATCTGTGGATTAATGGAAAAAACGATCTCCGCCGGAGTTAAAGTAGTTCAGGTTGCAGATAACCTTCCGATTGAAAAGCTTAAAGAAGAAGATCTTGAATTGCTTGTCGATTATTCATCCGAAAAAGGGATCTCCATAGAGATGGGGGGAAGAGGACTGACTGCTGATCACACAATGAGATGTCTGAAAACTGCAGAAATAATACGGTCGCCAATACTTAGAATGGTTATTGACGGAAGTAATTATTTACCGTCAGTTCAGGAAATAAAAAGTGTAATTAAAGATCTTGTGCCCGAATTCAGTTCCAGAAAGATAAGGCTTGCGATAGAAAATCACGACAGACTGAAGGCCAGAGAATTTGAGGATATTATACAATCGGTTGGATCCGGATGGGTTGGCATTTGTCTTGATACTGTCAATTCAATGGGAGCCGGTGAAGGATTTGAGACTGTTGCTGATATACTCATACCATACACAATAAACCTGCATATTAAGGATTTTACAATTTTCAGGGTTTCACATAAAATGGGGTTGGTTATTGAAGGCAGACCTGCAGGACAGGGAATGCTAAATATTCCTGATCTTATAAAGAGAACATCAGAGACAGGACTTTGTCAGAGCGCTATCCTTGAATTGTGGACTCCGCCCGAACAGGAAATTGATGCAACAATAAAAAAAGAAGCAAAATGGGCTTATGAAAGTATTGAATACCTTAAAGCTGTAATCAATTGATAATTAATAATCAGTATATTAAATCCGAATAAATCTGCTTGATCTGAGAGAAAGAAGTCTTTTCTCCCGCCGATTTCGCAGATCGTCACAGATAAATGGAAATATTTTATATAGAATTATATGGAAAAACTGAAATTTGCAGTAATAGGTTGCGGATTCTGGTCGAAATTTCAGATTGGCGCCTGGAGTGAACTTGAGGAAGTAAACCTGGCAGCCGTTTATAACCGCACACGTTCGAAAGCAGAAAGAATCGCTGAATACTTTAATGTACCTCATGTTTATGACAAAGCTGAAGAGCTCTTTCAAAATGAGGAACTGGATTTTGTCGATATTATTACTGATGTTGATACTCATGCCTTATTTGTTGAAATGGCTGTTAAGCATGGCATAAAACACATCATCTGCCAGAAGCCGATGGCTCCCGATTTTGAAACCGCAAAACGGATGGTGGCTGCATGCAGGGATAACGGCACAAAACTTTATATTCATGAGAATTACCGCTGGCAGGCACCTGTCAGGAGATTCAAACATATTATTGATTCCGGTGCCGTGGGAAAACCATTCAAAGCCAGAGTCTCCTTTCTTTCAGGATTTCCCGTGTTTGACAACCAGCCCTTTCTGAAAGAACTTGATCATTTTATACTTACAGATATGGGCTCTCATGTACTCGATGTCATAAGGTATCTTTTCGGGGAATGTGAAGAGCTGTGGTGCCAGACAAAAGCAGTAAACAAGGGCATTAAAGGTGAGGATCTTGCTGCAGTCATGATGAGGATGAAAAACGGCGTTC
>WSSedA1B2DRAFT_1000228_pt1 | contig 11877 bp, 13 predicted proteins | sample WetSurSiteA1Bulk_FD_9465 | JGI IMG/M metagenome (IMG submission 9465) | reverse complement strand
GAAGCCTGAACTGTATGATGTGATAGTCCTTCCCAATTTATATGGAGATTTGGTATCTGACCTGGCAGCAGGCCTTATTGGCGGGCTTGGTGTTGCACCAGGGGCGAACCTTGGAGAAGAATATGCAGTATTTGAGCCTGTGCACGGAAGCGCTCCGAAATACAAGGGGTTGAACAAAGTAAACCCATTGGCTATGATACTTTCAGGGGTTATGATGCTGAGACATCTGCGAGAGTTTGAAGCAGCTCAAAGGCTGGAAACAGCTGTGGCTTCTGTTATAGAAGAAGGCAAGAATGTTACCTATGATATGAAACCTGCGCCTGACGACCCGACTGCTGCGACAACATCACAGATGGCAGATGCCATAATAGAAAAGTTAAGATAATTTTTTACATGGTAACAGACAGTTCACAAAACATAGAACCTCCTAATAGACCTCCTAACAATCTACGTTCGGAAATACTGTTATATTATCCGGCATTTCAGAAACTATATGTGGTCTGATATCCTTCTTATAATCATTTTTATTATCATCAACGGCTTTTTTGCCGCTGCTGAGATATCAGTCGTTGCAACACGGAGGATCAGGATACGACAACTGATCGAAGAAGGAAACAAGAACGCCCTTATCCTCAAGAAATTCAAAGAGGAGCCGGACAGGTTTCTCGCAACGATTCAGATAGGCATTACATTCGCAGGGGTTTTTGCAGCAGCCATCGGAGGCGCAACTGCAGTAAAAATCTTAAAACCGGCGATCCAGGAGATACCTCTAAAACCTCTCGCTGCTTCGGCAGAAGCCGTCTCAATAGGAATCGTAACTATAGTCATTACATATTTTCTCCTTATCTTCGGTGAGCTGATTCCAAAATCCATAGCACTGACAAATCCCGAACGCACCGGTTTGAAGACAGCAAAGCTCGTTGATGTCTTCTCAAAACTCGCCTTCGTCTTTGTCAAAATCCTCACATCCAGCACAAATATTCTCCTGAAACCTTTCGGGAAAAAAACTCATACAGGAAGGGCGATCACCGAGGAGGAAGTTAAGATGCTCATCAGGGAAGGCGGAGAGCAGGGGGTTTTTGAACCAGCAGAGCAGGCACTCATTCACAGTGTTTTTGAATTCACTGACATGTCTGTGAAAGAGGTTATGATGCCGTCTACACAGATGGTCACCATCGGCCTCAACATGCCGGTTGATGATATAAAAACAGTAATCAGCGAAGAGCAGTTTTCGCGCTACCCTGTTATCGGCAAAGACCTCAACGACATCAGGGGGATTCTCTATGTAAAGGATTTCCTGAGCGCACTCGGAAAAGGCGCAGTCGATATCAGGAAACTCATTAAACCGCCCTATTTCATCCCCGAGATGATGAATATCAGCATTCTTCTAAAGGAGATGCAGAGGAAAAGGGTACATATGGCTTTGGTCATAGACGAATATGGCGGTGTTTCCGGGCTGGTGACAATGGAAGATCTCCTTGAAGAGATTGTTGGAGAAATAAGAGATGAATATGATACCGAAAGCCCCGTTATACAGATTAGTGAGGGGGTATATATTGTTGATGCGTCAATCAGTATACGGGACCTGAAAGAGGATTATAAAATAGAAATACCGGAATCTACAGAATATGAGACACTGAGCGGTTTTTTACTCACTACTCTTCAGAAAATCCCCAAGGTAGGCGATGTCCTTGAGAGCGATGGCAAGAAAATAACCATCTCGGAGATGGTCGGCCAGAGGATCTCAAAGATAAAACTCGAAAAGCTTCCCGAAGAAGTCAAAGAAGAATAGAACCACGCCTTAAACAAGAAAGGGCGAAGGAAATCCTTCGCCCTTTCTAAATGTCCAGAGAACCTTTTTCTACTTATGATGTGCTGCCCTCATGGTTTGATCAAGTTCCTTAATATTACCGAGGTCTTTTACCATCATTGCCCAGCCATACCAGTAGGCATAATCAGGGTTCACGTGGAAGAAGGCCTGGTATGTTCTCATACGGTGTTTCATGTACATCTGAAAAAGTATCTGGTCAATATATGAAAGCTTACTCGTATCACCCCCACCTGTTTGCATAAAGTAAAGAAAGTCCGGATATGCAAAGGAATAATTGGCAGGCTTTTTAATAATGCCGTCTTTATAAAGACCGGCAACAATCTGTATAGCTTCAGCGAGGAGGCGATCAGCTTTCTGCATCATGGAATCACCCATTTCAAGCTGCTGACGCGCGTATTGGGCGGAATGGCAGCTACTGCACCTCTTTAACATTTTGTCGCGTTCAGTTTTCCAGGACTCTTCGGTAAGTCTTGCCATATCCACTGACTTTACAGCATCAAGCCGCGCAGTTGGCTCGCCGGTCTCAGGATTAAGTACCCCAAGGGCTTTTAAAATAGTGATCCTGTCAGCCTTCCATTGAGGATCTTCAGGCAATGGCAGTCTTACTCCAAGAAATCCCCATGCAGTGCGGTTTTCATGAGTACCTTCCGGGAGATGGCAGTTCTGGCATGACGGAGCCTGGGCGTTTTCAGGGAAATTGCCGGAGTTTTTTACAAACCAGCGTGTTCCGTGTTTTGAGCTTTCCCACATCTCCCACTGGGGGTGATCATACCCCATATGGCACTGTTGGCATGCCCTGGGATCTAAAGCCTCTTTCTTCGAGAAACTGTGTCTGGTATGACATTCATCACAGGAATTATTCTGATACCTGTATCCTTTCCCTGCCAATTCTTTTTTCTGGGCCTCTGTCTTGATCCCCATATTGTGACATCCGCCGCAACCTTTCCCGCCTTCCATAAGCTCATCGGGTTCCACATGAGTAATAGGCATGGCATTCATTGAAGTCCAGCCAAAATTGTGTTTTCCTTTTACAAACTCATCAAACTGTTTCTTATGACACTGAGCACAAAGTTTTTCATCAGGAAGTTGAGCAAGTTTTACATTGCCAGGTCCGGTGTGTTTGTCACCATGGCATGTTGAACATGTTATCTCCATCTTACTATGTTTGCTGGCTTCCCAGTCTTTTACCAGTCCAGGTGTGACACCCCGATGACAGTTGATGCAGGGGTCTGCATCTGCTGATGATGCAACCAGGAATCCCAGGCATAACAAAAGAAAAGAAAATGATACAAAACTGATTAATTTTTTCATAAGACCTCCTTTTCATTGTATTTTCTATCGAATCCCATGCTCTTTATATGCTGTGCCCTCCTGCTCAAACATTGATTTCGGAGCGCCACAGGCAGGACAAACCCAGTCATCAGGCAATGCTTCAAAGACTGTGTCAGGGTGAATACTGTTTTCAGGATCACCCTGAGCAGGATCATAAATATAACCACAAGCTGTACATACATACTTTTTCATAGAGTTGCCTCCTTTTTCATTAATCAAAGCCTGTCTTTGTTTTCCAGACTTTCCATAAATTCCCGATAATATCCGGCTGTGGATTGTATGTCATCTTACCGGGTTTCCAGTATGAAGGTATTGTTGCCGTTTCTGCTTTTTTATACAAATAATTATAAAACATTTGCTGTCATAATATAATGGTAGTAGATGTTTTATAATTACTTTATTCTTTCTTCTTTCGTTGCCATTCTTCATCTCTATTCTTTATAATGTATATTCTCATGAAAAAGAAAGTTTCGATAATTGGAGCTGGAAATGTCGGCGCTACAACTGCACAGCTTGTTGTGCAGTCCGGGCTTGCTGACGTTGTCCTCTTTGATGTAGTTGAAGGAATGCCACAGGGCAAGGCTCTGGATATGGCAGAGGCATGCCCGCTCTGGAATTCCTCGTCTGCCATGAAAGGGACAAACAAGTATGAGGATACAGCAGGTTCTGATATTATTGTGATCACCGCAGGTCTCGCAAGAAAACCCGGTATGTCAAGGAGTGACCTTCTTCATGCGAATGCAAACATTATCAGGGGCGTCTCTACCGAGATTGCAAAGTTTTCACCGCATGCTGTCATAATCGTTGTTACCAACCCTATGGATGTTATGGCACAGCTCGCATGGAAGACTTCAGAGTTTTCCTGTAAACGTGTAATGGGAATGGGCGGAATCCTTGATGCGTCAAGGTTAGCAGCATTTCTTTCATGGGAGCTGAATGTATCACCTGAGGATATAGAGGCGCTTGTGCTTGGCGGACATGGTGATGATATGGTGCCATTGCCAAGGTTTACAACAGTGAAAGGCATACCGTCAACAGAACTCCTGCCTAAAAAGAAAATTGCCTCATTGATAGAAAGGACAAGAAATGGCGGAGCAGAAATCGTTACATTGCTAAAAGCCGGCAGTGCGTATTATGCGCCTGCAGCATCAACTTTTCAGATGATAAAGTCCATCCTGCTTGATGAAAAGCGGATGCTGCCCTGTACTGCATTTCTGAACGGAGAATATGGCTCAAAAGATATTTATNTTGGCGTACCGGNAATACTCGGCAAAGAAGGGGTTGAGANGATTGTGGAGATAAAACTGACCAAAGAAGAAAAGNCNCAATTCAAGAAATCAGCTGAGTCTGTCAGAAAACTGATAAAGAATTTAGGCATATAAANGGAGGGCNTATGGAAAGGACNTTATCAATTGTTAAGCCGGATGGNGTAAAGAAAAATCTGATCGGTGAAGTCATAAAGCGTTTTGAGCAGAAAGGATTGAGAATAGCAGCATTAAGGATGCTCAGGATGTCAATGGATGATGCAAAAGGATTTTATATCGTACACAAGGAGAGACCGTTCTATGACAGTCTTACNGGTTTCATGTCAGAGGGCCCGATTGTTGTTGTAGTTGTCGAAGGAGAGAATGCGATCANCAAGGTGNGAGAACTTATGGGAGCAACGAACCCGAAAGATGCGGCACCCGGAACAATCAGGGCAGACTTTGCTTCTGACATAGAGCACAATATAGTTCACGGGTCGGATTCAAAAGAGTCGGCTTCCTATGAGATACCTTATTTCTTTTCCTCCCTGGAAATTTGCTGAACATTACTTAAAAGATAGGGATATACGTTGGTTATCGAGTTGAGGAACTCATATCCATATTATCGAGCAGCCTGATAAATTCTTTCAATATTATCCCGCCTTGCTCCGGCATATCAATAAACTCTATCCCTATATCGTAGTGCACAAGATTCTCTTGTTCTCTTAACCGGCAATAAGCAACCCTTCCCAGAAACAGGATAGATCTATCATCAGGAAGGGTCATCTCCATAGGTAATTTGCTCCCTACTTCCAGTGCATGACCGCTCTCAATCAGCATCCCCCCGAGATTGAGGTTTATTACTTTATAATTTTCCTGAAAATGCAGGACCGCTTTTTCCGGATCTTCGATGCAAATCCTGACATAAAGTCTGCTACCATCGGGTTTATTGATATTCACCCATATGTCAGCATCCCGCTTATACGCCTCAAGAAAATCTATAATTTCTTTTTCCTTTTCAGATGAACCGTCGATAAACTTCATCCCGGCTGTATATAATGGAATAATATTTCCCTCTGAATCACTTATGCTTTCACCCAGCAAAGACCATATGACTATGCCACTTACAGACAATACCCTTCCTCTTCCCTCTATCCTAAGGGCATATTCGCTGCCTATCCGTATCATTCTCTCTGTCTGCAGAGAAACACCCCCAATGCTTATATCTTTAATTTTCACATATCTGGCAAGCAGCATCTTGCCATTAATTTCCATCACATCTACCTTGAATCTCTTATACCGTCTGGTATTGTTCATTCTGTCCTAAGGCAATCTTTTTATTGATTAACATTAAGGATAAGGTTAGTACAAATAAAATAAAAAATCAAACACTGCTGCATTAAATAGTTGATAAGACCAAAATTTTCTAGAAAGTTTGGAACAGGGGAAAACTGCTTCAGAAAGAAAGGCAGGGTTATATTACCGAAGATCAGGGCATTATGATGCAAAGGGGCAAGGGTTTTCCCTTTTTACTGAATATTCTCATAGAAAGGAAAGGTTGATATGGGACATGAAAGACAGATGATTGAACCATTTAGAAAAGGAGGGAATCGAGAAATGAAAAGAATAAGTATTCTTCTGTTTATTTTTGTTACTGCTCATATGTTATTTGCGTTTACTGCATTTGCTGATCCAAGGATGGAGACAAATAATAATTTTTGTCATTTTATTCTGAATGCTGACAATACCGATAACGAGGTTTTTTTAGCTGGTTGTGATGCGGTCATTACTGTAGTTGAAAAAGTAGCAGCTGCTGTAAACACTCAAACAAATTGCACTGAACAAAATTATGTCGCAAGTGGTTACGCAGTGGTAACAAAGGAAATGCCACTGGCAGCGGCACTATTAGCTCCCAACAACACTTTGAGATTCACATCTGATGATTCAGCTGTTCCTTGTACTATGGTGGAACGCAATGGCAGGGCATACAAATCGAATAAATGGAGGAGCAGTATCAAACTCGGAAGGCCAAATAGAAACAGCATTGTCACAGTTTATTATGAGCTGTTCTGCCAGGATGGGCAGCAGTAAATATTTCAAGCTTTTTTTGCACAGGACTGATTGTCCTGATGGTTCATCTGTTTCATGTTCCATATCGCGTATAAAATTTGGTATAAATAAGTTGACAGAAAAGAGGGTAAAAATGTTATTTTATAGTTTCTTACAGGCGCGTAGCTCAGTGGGAGAGCGCTTCCTTGACACGGAAGAGGTCAGGGGTTCAATACCCCTCGCGCCTACCATAATTTTACTTCAATATCAATAAGTTAGCTTTCAAAAACGCTCAAAAATACTGTCACCAGAGTGTCACTGAAAGGTTCTCAAGTCCCGAATTTTATGAATATTAATTGAGTATATTAACCAGTTAGCAAGGAAATTTTGAATGTGGGTTTTATTAAAAGTGGCTAAGATTTTCTTTTAGTTATGGAGTAAAGCTTTTTTCCCTTTCACCCTTAAAAACTCTTCAAATCCCTGAACATTTAAAGGTGGACAAATTAAATAACCTTGTATGGCATCGCATCCGTGTTGTTTCAGGAAAGATAACTGCTGTCTATTTTCAACACCTTCAGCAATAATTTGCATATCTAAACTTTTAGCAAGGGCAATGATCGCTTTAATTATGGATTCATTATTCTGATCGGTAGCAAGATCATTTACAAATGATCGGTCAATTTTTAAAGTACTTATAGGAAAGCGGCTTAAATAATTCAGAGAAGAGTATCCCGTACCAAAATCATCTATTGAGATTTTTATCCCAACCTTTTTTAAACTCTCCATTTTCCCAATAGTGGCTTCAATATTCTTCATAATGGTCCCCTCAGTAAGTTCTAATTTCAGATATTGAGGCTCTAACTTTGTATCATTTAGCACTTTGATGACCTTTTCAGTGAAATCTTTTTGTTGAAACTGCACGCTTGATATGTTCACGGTTACACATATTGGTTGAAGGCCTTTCTCTTGCCATGTCTTATTTTGTGCACACGCAGTCTGCAGAATCCATTCTCCAATGTGGTTGATAAGTCCTGTTTCCTCAGCGAGGGGAATAAAATCTCCTGGTTTTACTATAACTAAACCGGGCTGCATCCACCTTATTAAAGCTTCGCTACCAATTGTTTTTGAAGTATTGATGTCAACTTGTGGCTGGTAGAATAAACAAAACTCATTTTGTTGTAATGCTTTCCAGAGCTTATTCTCTATCGAAAATCGTTTGAGAATGGCAGCATTTAAGTGGCTTGTGAAAAATTGATAATTATTCTTGCCTTGTTTTTTGGCATGATACATTGCTATTTCTGCATTTTTTATGAGGGCATCAATGTCCTCACTATCTTCTGGATACACAGATATACCTATACTGACAGTGACATATATTTCATGGTTCTCAATATAAAAAGGTTCTTTGAAGATATCCGAAATACGCTCTGCGAATTTTGCTATGTCCTGAACATCATTAATATCAGAAAGAAGAAGTGTGAACTCATCTCCACCGAGGCGTGCCACAGTGTTGTGTAATTCATAGATACCCAAGCGGGCGACTGTATCGATATTACGCACATAATTTGTGATTCTATCTGCAGCGCTTTGTAATAATTTATTACCCACTTGTTGGCTGAGCGTATTATTTATGTGCTTGAAATTATCGATATCGAGGAAAAGTATCGCTAATAACGTCTTTTTCCTTTTAGCGTTGGCAATTGCCTGTTTCAATCGATCTGCAAATAAATGACGATTTGGCAAACCCGTTAAAAGATCATTATATGAAAGATCAAGAATTTGGGACATAAGTGAACTGTATTCTGTAATATCCCTGAAAATACCACATGCTATATCTTCCCCACATACAAGCAAAAATCCCTCAAAAAGGCGACCTTCTCCTTTAACCGACAGCTTGAGTTCAATATGCTGAACGCCTCCGGTTTTAAGTACCCTATTGAGAGCATTCATTATTGTTTCGGCTGTCTCAGTTGGCATAACATCATGTATGTCCTTCCCCTTAATTTCTCCATGGAACATACTCTGAATGAGTTTATTATGTTTTATAAATTCAATGAATATGCCAGTTTTATTGATTTGGAAAATTAAATCAGGCAGCATGTTTAAACTGGTGATCTTTCTGAAAGCTTCCCTGAATGTATTCAAAGGATCATCTTTTCTCATAAATCAATAACCTAAAAAACATACGTTATTTATCGTTGTCATACCGCCAGCCAATGAAAAAATTATCAGACCTTATTGTATTCATTGTTTCAATTATTTCTAAAGGGAATGCAAGAAGCTTCCCAGGTATTTATGGTCTTTTCCAAGGATATTGAGCTCATCGAGGCTTAAAGAGAAATATTCTCGTTTTTCGCCTCTCTTTTGTCTCAATTCTATAAACTTTATTAATTCCCGCATTTCATTCAAAGAAATTGTAAGTTTCATACCCGCCCTATAAATGGGAACGCTATCTCCTTTGTTATCATTCTCGTTCTGCTTCATTGTTGACCATGCGATAGAGCCTTTGATAGACCAAGTCTTTCCTTCGTATTCCAATTGCAAGATATATTCTTTGCCAATATGCAATGTCTTGTCGGTCTCAATTGATAACCCATCGAGACTTATGTCTATTATTTTTATGTAATTGGCGAGTGCCATCTTGCCGTGTATATTGAGATTATTAATATTGAGTCTTTTATACCGCCTTTTACCCTTTATATTCAAGAAATATTGATCTTCAGTAAATTCCAGACCTATTTTATAAAACATATCATCATATTTTTCACTCCATCTCACAATAGCAACTTTTTCAGACGAACATGACTTGTCTTCAATAATTATTCTCTGACGATCCTTGAGCTGTGATGTCGTTAAAAGACATACTCCAGAATCACTTATGTCCGTAATGAGACCATTGAAAGTTTTTGATATTATCGATGGAATCAAAAAATACTCGATAGGTTTCATTACGAGCTTTCTGTTAATCCTTCTCTTTTCTATATTCATAGCAATAGACTCCTCTAATTGTCATTCTATTGCAAAAAAATAAAAAATTAAATCCTACCTGGGTAGGGGGAAGCAAATTTATTTATTATTGATTGTAATTTTTTTTGTGCGAAGAATTATAAAATCACTCTTTCAGGAAGTATTGAGAGGGTAACATCAACTTCGAGTCCGGTTTCTGGATTTTGAAATAATTGTTTATAAAGTGTATCTTTTTTCAAATTCAGAAGTAGCAAATTGAATTAGCCTATAAGTAGTAGTTTTTTCAATGATGTAAGTGCACACAATATCTTTTATAATCCATCCCGATAAATTTGCATTTTCTATGCAGGCACCATTAAGAACAGCACTCGTTAAATTTGCTGCGATCATTGAAGATTCTCTTAAATCAGTTTTACTGAGAGTAGCTCCATTGAGATTGACATTACAGAGGTTAGCTCCTACGAGATTAGCTCCAAAGAGATTTGCTCCTGTAAGATCAGCTCCAATAAGTTTGGCTCCAAAGAGATTTGCCCAACGAAGGTCTGCCGCACTGAGATCTGCGTCACACAGATCGGCACCAAAGAGATTTGCTTCAGTGAGCTTGGCTCCAATAAGTTTGGCTCCCTGTAAATTGTCTCCGCTCAGATCTGCCGTGCTGAGATCGATGTCTGAGAGATCACCCCGCGCGAGATTCCATATTTCAGAAGACATTTCCCCAGACACAATACCTATATCTACAAGTTTCTTCCATGTTTCCTCTCTGTTCATAGACATTTACTCTCCGTTATGATTTATTAGAAATAATATACCTCTTTTGTTTTTTGTGAAGTACTAATTAAGAGTGTAGCAATATGAGAAAACTTTTGGAAGTGTAAACTTCCATATGAACTATTTCTTCCATGATCATATAAGAAGTGCGTATTCCTATATGGACGCTTGCTCTTTATCCGGATTTTACGAGGTGTTCCTTTAAGGAAGTTATCGAGAGATAATATTTTCAGGTCCTCTGTAAGAGTCCAATGAGTCCAAATTGTAATGCCGTTGCACTACAATTTGATTTTTTAGCTATTTGTCTAATGTTCTGCTTAGCTCAATTTGGTCTAAAGAGCATTTCAATGCTTCATTATAGGATAATAATTCCTTTATAATGAGCTCAAATGCTTCATATGACGGGTCTGTTCCTTCTTTTTTTAAAGGGTTATTTTTTTCACAAGTCTTCATAAAATGCACCTACCTTTAATTCTATTTTTGATTTTTCATATAAGAAAAACAATCCTACTTGGGTAGGGGGTAGATATTTTTTTGAATATATTATCGATTGCCTTTTGTAATGTTGCATTAATAGGCAAGATTTTAGAATCAACAGTTCATGAGGTAGGGTTGCCCCTCATAAGTCTCAGGAACCTTGATTCCCCGTTGAAAGTGGGATTATTTTTAAGAGCGAATTTTATCGATCAACTATAATTAAAAAAATGAAAAACCTTCTTAACCCTTTTTACGACTTAAAATTGCCTTTGCTTTTTCAGCTAATTTCGCTGGAGATGTTATCATCTTAAATAAAAATTCATCCGCACCCGCAGTAATAACCTTATCCATAACATCTTGAGTCCCATGCGATGAAAAGACAATTATAGGAATGTCTTTCCATTTCGGTGAAGATTTCAAAATCATAAGAACTTTAAACCCATCCATCTTTTCCATATAAACGTCAAGAATTACCAAATCAGGGGTTAGTGTTTTCATCAACTGAATAGCTTCTAAACCATCCTTTGCTTCAATAACAGAAAAACCCTCCATAGAGAGTTTATTTTTATTCATCTGTCTATTAAGGGTATTATCATCAATTAAAAGAATCTTTTTCCTTGTTATTTGAGGTAAAGCAGTNTTTTTTTCTATACTTTCTACTATTTTTTTTATTATCACCTTCTGCTCGTTATTTAAGTCTATAAACTGGAGCCCCATCCCTAAATCTGGATGACTATGCCTTACCCTTGCTTTCACTATGAAAGACTTCTTATTTTTTAGTGGAAAGGTCACATCGATTACACTGTTTTCCTTTAAAGGACTGCATGCATAAACATATAGACCACCTTGGTTGATGTCGATAGTTTTACATTTTATGTTGTTATTTAAAAGAATGCTTCCTGAAAAATAAATTCTCTCCTTTCTTCTCTTTTCTGTGTTTTTCATCTTCTTACACCTTAAAATACACCTCTATTAAACGAATACTGTTTAAACATGCACAATTATAGCATGTTCTAACGTTGTATATTTCAGCTTACTATTGAGCAGGTGACTTCAGTAAAGTAGAGAGCTGGCGTAGTAGCCCGAAGGACCTATCTCCAGCTGCCCCTCATCAATTCCGTGCATGCAGTTTTCCAGCACATGGCTTACCGATTATCTTCCTCCAGCAGATTTCACAGACTGAGTCCATGGAGCAGTTCTTGGGATCTT
>WSSedA1B2DRAFT_1000223_pt1 | contig 11943 bp, 9 predicted proteins | sample WetSurSiteA1Bulk_FD_9465 | JGI IMG/M metagenome (IMG submission 9465) | reverse complement strand
ACTTCACCAATATAATCCATCGATGTCCAGACAAAGTCGCCAATAACATAAGGTAATTTTTCTGCAGGTTTCCATGAGTCATAAGCATCAAGTGGAAATGATTCTGATGCATACATGATACGTTCCGGAAATTTCTGGTGGTCCGGTTCATATTTTTTCCAATTGTAGTTATAACCCCCAACATCTAAAATATTAAAAGCTGCTGTGGTATTTTCCCACCCGCCCGGAGTTAAAAATTCAGCAATTGATTCTGTTACTGCACGTGAATTATCAAGAGCCTTAACCCGTTCAGCCAGTTGCTTGCCGATACGTACCCCATTGGAGTTGCTGCTTTCAGGAATTTCATTGCCTATGCTCCACATGATAACGCTGGGGTGATTTCTGTCGCGCATGATCATACCTGTAAGATCCTTATCCGACCATTCCCTGAAAAATTTTGAATAATCCTGAGGGTTTTTATAGGATTCCCACATATCAGTGAATTCATCTATGACAAGCATACCCAGTTTGTCACATGCGTTCAGAAATGCCGTTGATGGCGGATTATGAGCGCAACGGATCGCGTTAAACCCGTTGGCTTTCATAATCCCGACCCGGCGAACCTCTGCCCTGTCAAAAGCTGCTGATCCAAGGAAGCCGTTATCATGGTGCATGCAACCTCCCTTGAGCTCAACTGGTTTCCCGTTTAACATAAACCCCTTTTCAGCCGAAAACTCAATTGACCTGATGCCGAATTCCTGGTCGTATTTATCAGTGACTTTATTCTTGACTTTAACTATTATTTCAGCGCGGTACAGATTTGGAGATTCAACAGACCACAAGAGAGGATTTGCCACTTCAATCTGTTTTTTCACTAGATTTTCAGCCCTGGCCGCGAGTACAATATCATCCTTAGCGGTACCTGCCAGTTTTCCATCCTTATCTTTAATACTGATGGTTATGGTTGCATTGGCTTCTTTTTCACTATCATTCAGGGTTGTAATGGCAATATCTATCAGCGCCGAGTTTTGCTGAATTACAGGAGTTCTGATATATGTCCCCCATTCAGCAACATGAACTTGTTGTATCAATGTCAGGTGTACATTCCTGTATATGCCTGATCCACTGTACCAGCGCGAATTTCTTCCACTATTGTCAACCTTGACTGCAATTAAATTAGGTTTTCCGGCAGCATTTAACAATGAAGTGATATCGAACCAGAAAGGTGTATAACCATTTTTATGAATTCCGGCCTTTTTGCCGTTTACCCAGATCTCAGTTTCCATATAAACACCATCAAAATTCAATATCGCTGTTTTGCCTTTATCTGCATCATCCAGCGTAAAACTTTTACGATACCAGCCTGTGCCTCCAATTACATGTCCGGTTGAATTTCCGTTGCCTGGTGATTTCCTGGAAAAGGGTCCATTCTGATCTGGTCCATCATCACCAGGAAGATCCATAATACTGTAATCATGCGGAAGGTCGACGACCATCCATTTTGAATCATCAAATCCAGGTTGTTCTGCTCCTGAAATCGAGTCGCGGATAAATTTCCAGCCGGTATTGAGTAAACGGTCACGCTCAGATACTTTTGCAGAGTTATCCCCTGAATATCCTGAAATTAAAAGACTTATCGGGATAACAAGCCCTATAAATCCAAAAATGTTATTGTTTTTCATAGTTCTAATTTGCCCTTGATCCCTCAATATTAAACATTCCCATTATATCACCTGTAATGTTCCTTTCATCTTTTTTAATTATGTTAAGAGGTATATCCATACCCTGAGCAACGAATACGGCGGTACAGAAAGTATCTTTAATGGTAATTGAAGTAAACTCCATTAATCCGTCGGGATTGGCCGGATCAGAAAGATTACCTGTCAGTTTGCCTTCTTTCTTTTCAATGTTAACAACCATTCTGGTATCCCCCTGTGGCAATCCTTTTGCCAGAATATCCCATTTGCCAATGAAATATGCCTCACCGGTTGCACCTGACTGGGTATTTACAGCTTCAGTTATTTTGTTTGTCATCCGTTCACCTTTAACATCAAACATGTCCATCTGTGAGCCTGAAACGTGATTCTCATCCTTCTTTTCAAGGTATATGTTAAGGTCGTGATCCATGGCATTAAAATAGAATGTTATTGATGCTTCCTTTTCGTCGACCTTTGATATATTTAGTGTCTCATAATCCACAATTTCAATAGTTCCGCCCAGTTTACCTTCTTTTCGTTCCAGATTGATAATCATTTTTATATCTCCATTAGGTGTACCGGAAACTAACAGGTTCCATTTGCCAGCAAAAAAGTCCGAACCGGTATTGTCCTGAGCATTTGCACTGAATGACAAAAGGAGAAAAAATACCCCTGCAAAAAATAGATTCATTTTTTTCATAATAAATAACTGTTTTTGTGTTGTTTGAAATATTTAAAATTTGATAATTGTTACCTGTCTGATCTGTTTCCTCCAAATGGCTTTAAAGTTTTTAAATGCCTGTCCAGTTCCTTAATTCCTTTCCTTGTACAAAGACCCCGGAGAAAAAGGACAATTGTATTCATGAATATTTCAAAAGAAGATAAACGGAATCTTTTAAACTCTCTTTTTCGTGCAACAGCTCCGTATAAAACCGCGACACCTTCCATTGCAACTTCAGGATTGATATCTTTTCTGAAGAGACCTTCTTTAATTCCCTTTTGCACTATTTGCCTGATTTTTCTCCAGATTTTGTGACCTATTGCAGTCTCTGATTTTTTTTCCAGTTCAGGATAGTAATAATGCAGATCGTAAAAGAATTTATTGTTTACGCTAAATTCTCCCTCTATCGCCATATACCAGATGTCAATAATGAGGGATACAACATTCTGATCTGCTGAATGATTTTCCAGGAGCTGGTACTGTTGAGTATAGTGAAGCTGGAGTACTGCTTCCAGCAACTCTTCCTTGTTTTTGAAGTATTTATAAACCGTTTTCGTAGAAATCCCTAAAGGACTAACCAGTTTCTTTATTGACATTTTACGAATACCATATTTTAGAAACTGTTTGAGGGCTGTTTGCAGAATTTCATCTTTCATACCTGAAAGTTTTGGAAAATATTTTATATATGATATTTTCCAACAAAGAAACAGGAAAATATTTATTTAACAATATTTTCCGTAAATTTTTATTAATATTTTTTACTTTTAAACGGCCAGGATTAAAATATGGATAAAGATTCCTCGTCCCTGCTCACTCTTCAGATTCTGTCTACCATTATTATCCTGTATTTAGTTACGGAGAAAAAATACATCTTTACATAATCATTATTTACCCGAAATGGCAACATTTGAAGATTTTCAAAAGTTAGATATACGTGTTGGCAGAATTATCGAGGCGGAGAATTTTCCGGAGGCACGAAAAGCGTCTTACAAGCTTAAAATTGATTTTGGCGAAGAAATCGGCATAAAAAAGTCTATTGCACAATTACCTCAAAATTACAGTATTGGTGATTTAAAAGGCAAACTTGTCTTATGTGTGGTAAATTTCCCCCCCAGGCAAATAGGCGCTTCAATTTCCGAAGTCCTGACTTTGGGAGTCCCTGATGAAAAAAACGATTGTATATTGATCATACCTGACAGGAATGTCCCCCCTGGCGGGCGCCTCTATTAAAATGTTCCTTATTTTTTGCCAGATGATATCTTTATCTTTTCAAACCACCTGACTCAAGGGTTGACAAGAAAGGAAACCCGGAGAAATAGAAGAAGTTAAATGATTGTTTTTATAAAGAATTTATTAAACTTGAATAAAAAATGGTTCCAGGACCAGGATCACCNGGAAATGGTAAAGTGATATTTATAAAAGATCCTGAGGTGGGTTCATCCAATATTTCTTTGTCGTATTTTGGATAGAGTTTGCTTTTATAAAAAGGAATGAGAATTAATATAATAGAATCAAATCCTGTTAAAATCACTAATTATGACAAAATCACTAAAGGGAACAAAGACAGAACAAAATCTGTTGAAATCGTTTGCCGGCGAATCACAAGCCCGCAACCGTTACGAATTTTTTGCAAGTGTTGCCAGGAAAGAGGGCTATGAACAGATTGCGAATATCTTCATGGAAACTTCACTGCAGGAAAAGGAACATGCAAAAAGGTTCTTTAAATTTCTGGAAGGAGGTATGACTGAAATCGTTGCAGGTTATCCTTCAGGAGTAATCGGAACAACAAAAGAAAACCTGAAAGCGGCTGCTGAGGGTGAAAATGAAGAGTTCACCGATGTTTATCCTAATTTTTCAGAAGTTGCCCGGGAGGAAGGATTTTCTGAGATTGCCACAGTCTTTAAACTTATTGCTAAAGTTGAAGCGGAGCACAAACGCAGGTATATGAAGTTACTGAAGAATATTTCGGAGGACATGGTTTTTATGAGAAAAGGAAAAGTATGGTGGAAATGTCTTAATTGCGGTTATGTTTATGAATCTGAAAAAGCTCTTGAAACATGTCCGGTATGCCTGCATCCTAAAGCATTCATGCAGGTAAGGGAAGATAATTATTAGAACAGTAAATTTATCTTTCAAAAAGAATCAGGCCATACTGAATGACTAAAACGAGATTGAAGATGTGAAATAAAGAAATTTAATTTCTCATCATAGCCCTCTTTGCCTCCTGTTCCAGGTCAACATAGGCAGCCTTTTCGACAGTCACTCCTACGAACTGTATCTCACCTCCCTTGAACGTTCCCGGAGTTTTGTATTCGCTACTTACTGCATCGCCACTGTCAAATCCAACACACAAACCGTCACCGGAAAGGGTAAATTTTCCAGGTTGAGTTTTTAGTGGACCTTCCGCCACTACTTTGTCATCTATATAAAGTTTGGCTTCTCCGAGTGATTCATTATGCTCACCTGCCTTTTCCCTTATAAACTCCAGACCAACTGTATGTTTCCCGGGTTTGAGTATGCCTGAGATCAGTTTTTGCTCAGTAATCCCAAGGAAATTATAGACATAGTACAATTTCTTATCCTTAATGAATAGTGAGTGTCCACCAAATCTTGAACCGTGTGCAAAAATTACACCAGAGAAGTTGGGATCCTTAATTTCAATTCCTGCAAGTATCTTGTATGAACGGTTTCGAATGTTGACTGCAACACCTTCAGGTACAGGAGCAGTTTCAGGATAATAAATATATCTTTCCCGGGCCGGTTCTGAACTTGGACGTTCGATGTTTAATTGTTCAAGTGCGGTGCGATCATCAATAGGAAGTACTTTATTCTTCTCAGCTTCTGCAAACCACAGGTCAATAAGATGTTTTAATTTCTCAGGATTCTCTTTTGACAGGTCTGTTGATTCAGAACGGTCTTCATTGACATTGAAAAGTTGCCATTGGTCTTTGTCAAAATTTCCCTTCCCGCTGATCGGTGAATGAACTGCAACAGCTTTCCATCCATCTTCCCAGACAGCACGTGTCCCAAGCATGGAATAATACTGTAACTTCTTCTGTGTGGGAGCATCAGGTGTTGCATCAAAAGTATATTTCATCGATACTCCGGATAATGGATATTGCTCAACTCCCTGATATATCTCAGGCATTTCCAGACCACATATCTCAAGTATTGTAGGGACTATATCAACGGAGTGATGATATTGATTTCTTATCTCTCCCCGTGCTTTAATCCCTTTAGGCCACGATATCACAAGCGGGTCACAGGTTCCGCCGGCATAGTTGGCATATCGCTTAAACATTTTGAATGGTGTAGAAAATGCAGCAGCCCAACCTGTCGGGAAATGCTCGTAGGTATCCGGACCGCCCATTTTATCAAGGTATTTCAGATTCTCTGAAAGGTCATCAGGATATCCGTTAAAAAATTTGTTCTCATTCACAGAACCATTAGGAGTGCCTTCTCCTGAGGCACCATTATCGGCAGCGTAGATGACAACTGTGTTTTCAAGCTGGCCTGTCTGTTCCAGGTAATCTATAATCCTGCCGATCTGAACATCTGTGTACTCAGAGAATGCGGCATAAACTTCTGCCAATCGTGAAAAAAGTCTTTTTTCATCAGCATTAAGGGTTTCCCATGGTCGGACATAGTCGGCCGGATTGGCCATATCTTCAGGCATCGGATTAAAGGGAGTAAGTTTTGTCCCTTCTGGAAGTACTCCCTTTTCAATCATTCTTGCAAGCACCCATTCACGGTAAGCATCATAACCATCATCAAACTTACCTTTATATTTGTCGATGAACTCCTGTGGAGCCTGGTGTGGAGCATGATTTGCACCAGGACAATACCACATATACCAGGGTCTCGACAGATTGGTAGCTTTCTGGTCTCTTATCATCTCAATAGCTTGGTCAGCGAGATCCTTTGACAGGTGATATCCCTCTTCAGGGCCGTAGGGGGCTTCTATAAAACGGTTATCTTCCACCAGATCGGGATACCACTGATTGGTCTCCCCTCCCAGGAACCCATAGAACCTGTCGAAACCTTGCTGTAATGGCCAGTATTTCCGGCTTGCTCCGGAGGCAACATCCTGTTCAGGAACATTATGGTTCTTTCCCAGCCAAAAAGTACTCCATCCATTATCCTGAAGAACCTGTCCTATTGTAGCACATTGTTCTGGAAGATATCCACTAGCTCCGGGGAATCCATTTGCTGCTTCAGTGATCGCTGACATTCCGTTCAAATGGTGATTTCTGCCCGTTAAAAGAGTTGAACGTGTTGGTGAACTCAGGGCACAAGTATGCCATTGTGTGTATGTCAGGCCATTGGCAGCAAGCCTGTCGAGAGTTGGCATATTGATCGCACCTCCATATGGTGACCATGCTGCAAGGCCAGTATCATCATAAAGAACAAATAATATATTCGGAGCTCCTTCCGGGGCTCTTTTAGGCAGAAAGGGTGCCCAATCCGCTAACGATTCCCGTATATCGAGCTTAATAGTTCCTTTGAATGGAATATCTTTTTCGGTCGCTTGAGGCTGCTTTGCCGATTGTTGAGTACAGCCTATAGCAACTGATGCTAAAGCAGGTAGTAAAAGGGCATGTTTCATAGTCTGGAAATTTTTAATCCATTTAACAAATTATCGATGGCAACAAATCAGGTGGGTAAATATACTAATTTAAATGATTTTCAACTACAAATCACTGAATTGGCGAAAATATCGTTAAGTGGATACAATTTTCAACGATGGTATATCCACCATATCAAACCTTTTGAATATCAATTAATTCTCCGGTCTAATTTTTTCAAGAGAAGAGTCAGGTTGAATTGATAAATCCGGTGGCAACTTCTTGCTCAGAATCTTGATGAAAGGATTAGCAGAAATTCCATGTAATACTATACTGAGTAATATTGTACAAATTGCGGTGAGAATGATAATTTCCTTATGAGGCAGCTCTATATCAAAGACAATTATGGCAAAGACAATGCTCGCCAGTCCGCGTGGTCCGAACCAGCCAATGAATATTTTTTCCTTCCAGGTGATTCCGGTTTTGATAAGTGAAAAAAGAACAGGTACTATCCGGATGATTGTCAGACTCAGCAAAGCATAGACAATGACATTCCAGGTAAAATGACTGACATTTGCTGCGATTATGACCGAGCTGAAAATAATCCAGGTGAGCATGCTTAAAGAATCGCCGATCCCTTCAGCTTCTTCCAGTATGTCATGCTTGTACTTACGATTAATAGTACTATAAAGCAAACCACCTGTGAAACAGGCAATAAATCCACTACCACCTGCAATCTGAGCTGCAGTAAAACAGCTAAATGCAAGGGCTACTATTACTACCGTTTCCCAGGATTTTGATATCAATCCCTGTTTCTGGGAATAATTCACAAGTTTATCTCCAACAAAAGTAATCACAAGTCCTGTAATAAGTCCGATCCCTATCTGTTTGGCAAAAAGGGCCAATCCAAAAGAAAATTTTATGTTCTCTCCGGTTTGTGTAGAAAATAAAGCAATGAATAAGAACAGGACAGGGACACAGATTCCATCATTCAATCCGCTTTCCACATTTAAAGATTCCCTTAGTTTTGATGGAACCGATTGATTTGTAACAACTGGTTTTCCAAGGGCTGCATCAGTAGGAGCCAGCAATGTGGCCAGAATTCCTAATTCAATCCATGAAAAGCCATCAAATACAAAATATCCCCCCAGCATCCCAAAAACGATTGTCAGAGGAAGCCCTACCAATAACAACCGCGTGGGGATAGAGGCAACTTTTACCAGTTCCTTAATATTAGTATTTGAAGCATCTGTAAAGAGAACCAGTGCAAGGGCCAGTTCAGCTATAACTTTATAGCCTTCAATTTCGACCTTCACAACAATCAGGTTTAAAATCAGTGGCCCTGCAAGCAGCCCGACAATAACAGCCAGTAAAGGTCCGCTGATGGCTGTTTTCTCAATTCGCTTCGCTATCAGACTGTAAATGAATAAAAACAAAGCGAAAATCAGAATATTCTGATAGATCATGGCTGTTATTTATTAAGTTATTGCTTGAAATGTCATCAGGTCTAAGGTCAAATTGCGCATACAATTATCACGTCATTCGTCAGTGAATCATTACCAAAGATATGTAAATTAAGTAAAAACTAAACTTCCGACTTCTGTCTTCAGATTTCGGTCTTCAAGCTCGCAGTTTATGGAAATTTATAATTCAGATTTTGCATACCTTTATTATACTGTATTAATAACTTTCTACAAACAACACGAGGTTTTAGCTTTCACTCAAATAATTAGCGTTGGACTTTAATAACAATTAATATTATGAAGCGGTTAATAAATTGTATTTTACCTGGATTATTCCTGATCTCCTTTATTATGTGCAAATCTGAGCATAAGCAGAAAAGAGTGCTGACATTAGGTATTGGTCATGAATCCAACACCTTTGCAACTGTTTTGACTAAAGAATCCGATTTTTATATTTTACGAGATACAGATATATTAAAGGGAGAATTGTGGGCTGATGTTTTCAAAAATGCAGGAATAGAAGTCATTCCAACTTTGCATGCCCATGCCTGGCCAGGTGGAGTAGTCGAACGATCAGCCTTTGAAAATTTCAGGGACGAGATAATAAAAGACATAAAAAACGCGGGAAAACTTGACGGTATTTACATGGATATGCATGGCGCATTGCATGTTGAAGGTTATGATGACGCCCAGGCTTCATTAATTAAGGAAATAAGAGATATAGTGGGCAACAACGTACTTATATCCGGTAGTTTTGACCTGCACGGTAATCCTTCGCCTGAATTTGTAGAAAATATTGATTTGATGACAGCTTACCGTACTGCTCCACACCGTGATGGAGCAGAAACAAGGGCAAGGGCTGCAAGATTACTTGTTGATGCACTCAAATTCGGATGGAAGCCTCATATCGAAAGTGTTGTTATACCGATTCTGGTTCCAGGTGAAAAGAGTATCACAGAAGTGGAACCATTACACTCCATATATGAACAAATACCCGACATATGTAAAACTGAGGGTCTGATTGATGTTTCAATTTTTGCCGGTTATTGCTGGGCCGATCTCCCACGTTCTGCCATGAGGGTTTTTGTAGTGGCTAAAGATAAAAAATACAGTGAAGCTGCAAAGAATGAAGCTGTTCGTCTGGCTCAGCAAATCTGGGATAGCAGAATAAAAATGAAATTAGATGTGCCATCAGGGTCAATCGATGAGATGATACTTAAATCTGAAGAATATAAGGGCAAGACGGTCTTTATTTCAGATTCGGGCGATAATACCACCGCAGGTGCACCAGGCGATAACACACAAGTGATGGATGCCTTGCTCCGGCATAGGAGTAAAAATGCTTTAGTAGCAGGTATTGTTGATCCTGAAGTTTTGAAAGATTGCATTAAGGCAGGGGTCGGTAAAAAAATCAACCTGAATCTGGGCGGAAAAATTGACAATGTTTTTAGTAAGCCTCTTAAAATAGATGCATCGGTTTTATTCATATCACCCGATTCGGTGATGAATACCGACAGGGGAGTAGCAGTAATTGAAACGGAAGGAGTGAAAACCGTGATTTTAAAATCACGTCGTTCCTTTGTTGAATTAAATGATTTTAAGGAAGCAGGGTTAAAGCCTTTAGACTATAATATAGTAGTTGTTAAGCTGGGCTATTTATTTCCTGAACTTCGCGACATGGCCCCGGTTCATTTAATGGCTTTAACATCGGGATTTTGTAATCTTGATATGCAAGCATTACCTTTTAAAAGTGTCCATCGCCCCTGCTATCCACTGGATATCGAAATGGTATGGGAACCAATATGAGGGAATTGATTTAGTGAAAATACCTTTAAAATCCATTATAGCATCCAACCAGGAAAAATACTATTTCAATTTATCAATTTTGGCTGCCAGGATAAAATCATTCTCCGACAATCCGTTTATTGCATGTGTCCACAATTCAATAACTACCTTGCCGTAGTAAACATGCATTACGGGATGATGACCTTCTTCTTCTGCCAGGCTGGCAACTTTATTTACGAAATCCATTGTATGCCTGTAGTTTACAAAAGAATATTGCCGTACAATTTTTTTATTCTCCTCAACTTTCCAGTCATCCCGGATAAATTTCATGTACTCTTCAATCCTAGACAGATCCAGAGGGGGTATCCCTCCTTCACATGGGATACATTTCTTTTTGCTTAAGTCCATTTCATTATTTTACTTACAAACTTTAATTTTATTGACTTATCTAATATTAACAACCGACGCTTAAATATGTTTAAGAATTAATTCCTGCTGCTTTTTAAAGCTGGTAAGGCAAAGTGGAATAAATTTGTTATCCTGAATTCATTCAAATAGCTTGCAATAATTTTGGCAAAAACTAATACCATTGAAATTATGAGAAACTTAAAGTCAATCTTAATCCTGTCCATTGGATTGTTGTTCAGTCCTTTATATGCACAGCAACAAGCTAATACCGGGGAAATCGAATCCAAAATGCAGTGGTTTGCCGATGCCAAGCTTGGAATTTTTATTCACTGGGGGATTTACTCTTCTGGCAATACTTCCGAATCGTGGGCATTTCATAACAAGCAAATCAGCTATGCTGATTATATGGCTCAAATTAACTTATTCACTGCTAAAAATTACAGGCCTGAATATTGGGCTGAACTTATCAGGAACAGCGGGGCAAGATATTCCGTGATAACATCAAAGCATCACGATGGAGTAACCCTCTGGGATACAAGATTGAGTAATCTGAGTATTGTTAAAAAATCACCTGCAGGGAAAGATGTACTTGCACCTTTTGTTGACGCCCTCCGGAGTCAGGGAATTAAGGTAGGATTGTACTTCTCTTTAATAGACTGGTCATACCCCGATTATCCCGGATTTCTAAAGGACTCAGCCAGATATGATTCTGCCCTGGATCCTGTGCGCTGGGGTAAATTTCTTAAATTTTGCCATGGACAGATTGGTGAGATATCCAGCAAATTCAACCCCGACCTTATATGGTTTGACGGCGATTGGGAACATAGTGCCGGAGAATGGCGGGCAGATTACATCCGCAGCCTGATCCTTAAAAACAATCCAAATGCTATTATCAACGGCCGGTTGCAAGGGTACGGTGATTATGATACTCCGGAACAGAATTTCCCTGTGTCGCGTCCGAATCTGAAATACTGGGAACTGTGCATGACAATGAATGGATCATGGGGTTATAAGAAGGATGACAACGACTATAAAACCCCATATGAAATTATTACAATCTTTGCCGATGTTATAAGTATGGGGGGTAATTTACTTCTGGATATCGGGCCGAAAGAGGATGGTACAATTCCCGAAGAACAAATAAAAATCCTGACAGAATTGGGCAGATGGACCAGCAAACACAGTGAAGCTATATTCGGAACAACAGGAGGAATAAGGCCGGGACACTTTTACGGCCCCACAACTCTGTCAAAGGACTCTTCTAGTCTTTATCTGTTCCTTCCGGGGAAGATTATGGGCGATGTGGTTGTCAAAGGTCTTGATAA
>WSSedA1B2DRAFT_1000219_pt1 | contig 12007 bp, 16 predicted proteins | sample WetSurSiteA1Bulk_FD_9465 | JGI IMG/M metagenome (IMG submission 9465) | reverse complement strand
CGGCACAGGCAACTGCCCAAGCTTCCACATCCGCCATGCTGTTTTGTACGCAATGCCCTGCTGCTTTGCCCATACACTTAACTTCATGCCTATGTTTTTAGTATATTTGGGTATATAATTGTCAACAGTTGTTAACCCCCTCTTTCCACCTTAATTTAAGGGGGATGAAAGGGGGTTATCAGTCGGGCTGAAATGACAGGAATTGTTATTTTGCATTCGGAATAAACAGCTGATTGCCATTTTTGTCTTTAAAAGAACCAATAGCCTGCTGCCCTTCCTTTGAGATAAGCCAGTTCACAAATTCCATAGCTTCTTTGTATTTCACGTGTTTATGTTTTTCCGGATTAACAGCCATTACTCCATACTGATTGAATAATACAGGATCACCTTCAAGCACGATCACCATATCAAGTTTATCTTTGTCCTTTGTGGCAAGCCACGTGCCTCTATCAGTTAGTGTATAAGCTCTCTTTTCATTGGCGATCCGCTGGGTCTTTTCCATCCCTTGGCCTACCTCAAGATACCACTTCTGTCCTTTCGGTTCTATTCCTGCCTTTTTCCATATGGATAATTCCTTTGTATGAGTTCCTGAGTTGTCCCCCCTTGAAACAAATGAGGATGAACCGGCAATTTTCTTGAATGCTTCATCGGTTGATTTTATATCTTTAATTTTCGCCGGATCGTTGTCAGGTCCGATAATCACGAAATCGTTATACATTACTTCGTGGCGGTTTACAAAGAAACCTTCTTCAACAGCCTTTAATTCCTGCTCCTTTGCGTGCACAAGAGCTACATCTGCGTCTCCTCTTTTCCCCATCTCAATTGCTGCACCGGTACCGCGAGCAACAACTTTGACCTTTATACCTGTCTTCTTCTCGAATATGGGTAAAATATACCCGAACAATCCTGAATTCTCCGTACTTGTCGTAGATGCACAGATTATCTCTTTCTCCGCTGCTAAAGCTGCTGCATTGAGAATCATCAGAGCCAGAGCCAGAACAAAGAATAATTTTAAGAATCTCATTTTATACCCTCCATTTTTTCCTTTAACAGTTAATGTTATTTTTTCTTGTTCATCACTGACGGAACCGCATCCGGATAAAAAAGATTGACACCGTGTTTTTTATAATTTCCGATTAAATGCTGCCCCTCAGGTGATGTGACAAAGGCGATAAAATCCATTGCCTCTCTGTATTTGGCTTTTGGGAATTTGTCGGGATTTAGAGCGATAACACTGTAATTATTTCTCAATATGGGATCGCCTCTGAACAGGATCTTCAGATCAATCCTGGGTTCATATTTAAGGAATGTACCCATATCAGTTAGTGTATATGCCGCTTTTTGTCTGGCCATCAGTAATGTATCTGCCATATTGGCGCCTGCCTCGAAGTACCATCCCTTTCCTTTCGGGTTAATGCCGGCATCATCCCAGATATCCAATTCCCTGATATTCGTGCCGGAATCATCACCCCTCGATACAAAAGCAGATCCTTTCTCTGCAATTTCTTCAAAGGCATCTATGGCAGTCTTTAATTTTTTTATCCCTGCAGGGTCTTTCGCAGGACCTGCGATTACAAAATCATTGTGCATTACCGCCCTTCTGTTCAAGCCATATCCCTCTCCCACAAATTTTTCCTCACGGAAAGGGTCATGCACAAACAACATGTCAGCTTCGCCTTTTTTGGCAATCCGTAAGGCCTTGCCTGTACCTACAGCAATAACTTCAACTGTAATGCCGTATTTTGTTGATTTCTCATAAGCAGGAATGAGTATCTCAAAAAGTCCTGAATTATGAGTGCTTGTTGTTGAGGCAATTATTAATTTTGTCTTTTCTTTTGCCATAATATCACCCCCTGAGTATTTGTATAAATGATAATTGTCTCATTACACTACAATCAAATTAATTATAGTCATCCAAAAAATGAAATAAATTCATACTATGCATTGACAAGCTTTTTGAGCAACCTTAAAATGAATGAAAACAAATGGACAAACTTCTATTCTTATGAGATTGCAATAAATGGAAGATAACAGGCTTAAAGCATTCTGTCTTGTTGTTGAGATGAAGAGTTTTTCAAAAGCAGGCGAAGCAATCTTTGTAACACAATCTGCCATGAGCCATCTCATAAAACACCTTGAAGATGAAATGGGAGTGAAGCTTATCAACAGATCAGGCAAAAAAGTAATGCCAACTCCTGCCGGATGGCTCTTCTATAGCCAGTCCAAAAAGATACTCGAAGCTTATAAAGAATTAGGAAATGATATCAATAAACTCATTAAGGAGATTAAGGGGCCTCTTAACCTGGGTGCAAGTACAACTGTTGCTAGGTATTTGTTGCCTCAAGTCCTGTATGATTTTTCGAAAAGATACCCGGAAGTACAAATAAATCTCGTTGTATCAAATACAGAGGCGATCATTAATGAACTGCAACAGGGAAATATTGATTTGGGAATTGTTGAAGGGAATATAAAGAATAAAGGGATTGCTTTGGAGGAAATTGCCGATGACGAGATATTTCTGATTGCCTCTGACGTGAATCCTCTGGCAAAGAAAAAGAATATTCATGCCGTGGACATCCTGTCACAGCCGTTTATCATGCCGCAATCCGGATCAGGGTTAAGGGAATTCATAGAGGATTTTTTTCAGGCCACAAGGATAGAACCAAAAGACATTAAGATATCCATGACCCTCGGTGATTCTGAGCTGATCGTTCAAATGGTCCAGTCAGGCCTCGGCATTTCGTTCGTTTCAAAGTGGACTGTTTTCAGACCAATCAAGGAAGGAACGATAAAAGTTTTAAGGCTACCAGGGAAAAGCCTTTATAGAAAATTTTATATAGCCAGCGCCGATAAAGAACCTTCAACAATGGTTGTAAAAACTTTCCATAAATTTATCAAAGAGTACCGATTTTTTATCCCCTTTTAGAATGGCAAGAACTGATAATTAGAGACTTCAGATAATACCCGTTTCGCTGAATCTTGCATTTGTAGATATATTCTGCTGTATGAGTCCTCTCATGTAACAAAAACATTTTAGTCTATGTCCCCCGAGTCTGATGAAAAATGAAAATAATTCACCACACTAATGAAAATAATGAATTTGGCTTGCCATATAACGCTACCTATTATTTGATTAGATACTAAGACTGTCATATATATGGTGACATGTATATAGCTTTACTTATAACCGTCTTAATAAAGGAGAGGGATAAGAACAGTGCAAGGGAAAACTTCTGCTTTCGACATAGAAGAGTATATTCAGCGTGTTAAGCCTTTTCACGGCCATGTGGCTCCGGATGTGGTCATTGCCGGAGTGGAACAAGACATCCTGCCACACAAGAAATCCGCGGACAAGGATGAAGACATAGAGGAGGAAAGAAGACTCTTCTATTGCGGACCCGCATGAGGGGTGGGTGTGGGCCCGGAGCTAACGCCCCCGGTCAACCTGCGGGAGCACCAATTTGAATTTGCGGGTAATGGGATCTACAGGAATGTCATCGACCACATCCACGCGAAACTGCACGTTGTTTAAGCCTTTCTGCTCAAGAATCTCGTGCAGGCGCGTTGTGGTTGCTGCGATAGCAGTGGTACGTTCTCTCTCATCCAGACCGGTATCCAGACAGATGGCAAAACTAAACGCCGTCTCGTCGATCAAGCGCATCTGAAAACGCCAAACACCCGGTATAAACATCTCGGCGATGATAATTGGACTAAAGAAATCGATTTCACCCTTAGAATTACGGAACTGCGGCACCAACTCGTTGCGACCGACGACAGGCTCGATCACGGGGTAATGTCCGTAAGGGCTTTTCAAATTGGTCAGACGCAGCGTATCGCTCATGCGGTAGCGAATCAGCGGCAGCGTAAGGTTGAATAGATTAGTGACCAAGATATGGTCGGCGGCGGGTTCGAAAATCAGATCGTCGTCAAAGAGGGTCATGCCGGGGTCACCTGTGCGGGCAACACCCATAACCATCGACTCCGTAGCAGCATACATGTTGATGCACGGGCAGCCAAAAACCGCTTCCAGCCAAGCTTGGTCGCCTACAGACAACGGCTCGGCACCGGATTGGAGCGCCTGGGGTTGAATCTTCAGCCGCCCGGACAATTGCGCTTCAGCCAAAATCTTTTGACCGGTGGCATAGCCACCGAGGACATGCGGCTGGAAAGTGTTAAGATTAGCCAGTGTCTCGGCGAGCGGGGCGTTGATCTCAAACGTCGCGACATCATAGAAATTGCTCTGACGCGCGCTGACCGCCATTGAAACGCCCGCGAAATGCCCCCCCGTAGCGCCAAAGTAGGCGTTTCGATGAAACAATAATCGGGGCGTCGCCCTTTCTAATTGAGCAAGTCCCCGCATCCATTCCAGCATTGAAAATACGAAATAACCGACCTCACCGGAAGACCCTGACGAATGCAGTACAACGAATTCGCCGAGATAATGCTCTTCGGGATCGCGCGAGTCTTGCAGAAAATCCGTAATACCAGCAGCAGTGATGCGACGGTCGGTGACAATGTCGTCGAAGTGGTCCTTAATCAAGCGCTTCGTAAGGACAGGGAAATCGGTTGGTAGGCACTTGTCCGCTTCTATCCCCCGAGTCCGCATGATCGATGCATAATACGGCGAATGCTGTTGCGCATGCCGGACAAGACCACGAAATCGCTGGAGGCGCTCAACCTCAAATTGAGGACGCGTGAGATGAGCGTTGCGACGCAGGTGCGCCACGGCATCCAGGTACGTTCTATATTCGGTCATCTTTTTCAAAAAAATACCTCTTTCCAGATGATTGATCGCCAGCAATAATTTACACTATTTTGGACACTTTGAAAAGCGCGTCTTAATGTGTGGCTTACTGAGCGGCTTAGATGAATGCTGTTTGTTTTCAGTCCTATAACGGGTTTATGTTTTCCGGGGAGTTAAACCTTGGAGAGTTCACTCTGTCGGAAACCCTGGTAAGCACCATCTCCTCTGATGGAAAGGGCCTGAGAAAATCTTTCAGAAGTTCAACATCCTCAATTTCGGGATCAAGCCAAATGTCCTCCTTATAGCGCGGGACTATCACCGGCATTCTGTCATGGATAGCCGAAATAATCTCGTTAGATTCAGTAGTAAGAATTGTACAGGTACATATCTTCTCTCCTTCAGGAGAAGTCCATACGTTATATAATCCTGCAAACCCGAAAAGATTGCCGGATTTCAGATGTATATAGACTGGGATCTTTCTTTTCTTGTCCTTCTGCCATTCATAAAATCCGTTTGCAATCACAAGACACCGATGCTTTCTGAATGCAGCCTTGAAAGACTGTTTCTCGGTGACAGTCTCTACCCTGGCATTAATCATTTTATAGCCAACAGAAAGGTCCTTTGCCCAGTTAGGTATAAATCCCCAATGGCATTTCACCAGCTGTTTGACGCCAAGGTTATTGATAATGATTATGTCCTGTGCAGGCGCAACGTTGTAGCTTGGCTCAGACTCAAAAGAAGGGCTCCCAACATTAAAATAGTCGGAGATTTCCCTTATGGAACTGCTTCTTACAAAACGCCCGCACATAGATTAAATGTAGCATAAAAAGAATCAGTTATCTTCATTGTATCTCCAGATTCCGTTATCAGGCTTGACAGTGAACGAACGTACACTATATACTGAAACCATGAAAATAGAGTTGAAAGAAGACAAACTGCGAAGCAGAATAAGGGCCATATCCAGCTTTTATTATCAGAAAGGAAGGATGCCCAGCTTTTCAGAAATTGCGAAACTGGTTGGATTCCGGTCGAAAAACGCAGTCTATAATCTTATCAACAAGCTTGAGAAACAGAAGGTACTTCAAAGGGACGCCAAGGGAAGGCTGATAGCCGGATCAATAGCTGCTCCGGTTAAAATGCTCGGCACCGTAGAAGCCGGGTTTCCCAGCCCTGCAGAAGAAGAACTGGCTGATAACCTGTCCCTTGACGATCTCCTGATACATAACAGGGAAGCCACCTTCCTTCTTAAAGTATCGGGAGACTCCATGTCTCATGCCGGTATCCTTCCCGGAGACATGGTGCTTGTTGACAAGGGAGAGGTACCGAAGAGTGGGGATATCGTTATTGCGGAGGTTGACGGAGAATGGACTATGAAGTATCTGCGGAAAAAGGGCGAAAACGTGATGCTCCTTCCGGCTAATCCCAAGTATCAGCCTATCAAACCAAAACGAGAGCTCAAGATTGCAGGGGTTGTAACTGCAGTAGTGAGAAAATACAAATAGCTTAGCCTGCTTTGAAAGCATTAATATGGACAATCAGCCTTTAACCATACATTCCTGGCCAAGGGCAATCCTCCATCTGGATGCCGACGCTTTTTTTGCTTCCTGTGAACAGGCAGTTCACCCTGAACTCATAGGGAAACCCGTAATAACAGGCAAGGAACGCGGTATCGTTGCAGCTGCCAGTTATGAGGCAAAGGCCAAGGGAGTAAAAAGAGGGATGAGACTCTTTGAGGTAAAGCAGGTCTGTCCTGATGCTGTTATCCTTCCATCGGATTATGAGACCTACAGCCTTTTTTCCCTTCGAATGTTTGAGATCCTCAGGCGTTTCTCACCCGATGTGGAAGAATACTCCATAGATGAGGCTTTTGTTGACCTGACAGGATTAAGGAGAAGTTATCACGGCCCTTATGGAATGATCGCTAAAAAGATGCAGGATACGGTTGAAACAGAATTAGGTCTAACCGTATCTGTTGGATTGAGCATTTCAAAAGTCCTTGCCAAAATAGGCTCAAAGCATAACAAGCCTCATGGGTTAACCATCATACCGGGAAGGGACATCCATATGTATCTGAAAGATCTGCTATTAGAGAAGGTCTGGGGTATTGGATCAAACACCATAGCCTTTCTCAATAAATTCGGGATAACAACAGCACTGGAGTTTGCAAGAAAAGAAGAAGGTTTTATAAAGAAATACCTCTCCAAGCCCTACCAGGAGGTATGGCATGAGCTGAATGGCCGGTCTTTTTATCCGGTTACAACCGAATCGAAGAGCAGCTATCAGTCTATCAGCAAGGCAAAGACATTTACTCCTCCCTCAAATGACAAGTCGTTTATATTTGCGCAGCTGTCCAAAAACCTGGAGAATGCCTGCATCAAGGCAAGACGTTATAAACTCGGAGCCACCAGACTCATCATATTTCTCAGGACGCAGGAATTCAGAAACACCGGCATCGAGATGAAACTAAACCGACCGAGTGCATATCCCGCTAATCTGTTTGGGCCATTGAGGGATGGTTTTGATCGTGTTTATCAAGCAAATAGTTTTTATCGTCAGACAGGCATTGTCCTTTCCGGCCTGGACTCAGAGACAAAGGTTCAGTATACACTCTTTGATGACCCTGCAAGGATAGAGAAGATGGCTAAGATTTATAATGCGGTTGATGAATTGTCAGAAAAGTTCGGGAAATACGCGGTCCACCATGCCTCAAGTCTGCCGACAAAGATACAGTCCCAGCATGAGGGAGAAAGAGGGAATGTGCCTGTAAGGGTAAACGATCTTTTCAAGGGAGAAAACAAAAGGCAACGGCTGGGATTGCCTTTACTGCATATAAAAGTCTGAGATGCTTTATCTAATAAAAAGAGCCATTTTAAGGACTCTACTTGATTGGACAACCTTTCTGCTCAGGCTCTTTTAACTTCTGCCTTTGCGTTTGCAGGATGACCAATTATCCTTATATGGCTCCAGTATAACTTGCGATCTCAGTTCCAGGATACCTTGAGCCCTTTCGTCTAAGTGGGTGCTTCGGTAGATGCCTTTAGGTTTCCTCCTTGCTGCTGGAGGCTTACTCACCGACATCTAACTCCTGCTTCCCTTACTAAGCTTGATCCTCAGGTTTAATCCTGTCCCGAGTATCGCAATTCCTTGTCTTAATTATAAATTTACTCTTTTTTAGAGATATATCAAGAGCTGATTAAATGATAAAAATAGTGCCTGAAGTTAATCTAACTCGGATAACAATTGTTATTGATTAATATCCCTCACAATCATTAGTTTTGAAGGGTTTTTAAGGCTTATATTGAGAATCGGTCAAGGCTTTTCCCAATTGTATAAAATAATGCTCCCATGGTGAAGTATGCATTGCGCTGTACTTCCCCTGCAGATTTGGGTCTGTGGTGAGCCGTAGCCTCGTGAAGTTGATCAAGAATAACCCTGCAATCGGCTGGGGTTCGGTAAAATGGATTCTCGTAACTTATTGATTTTATTGGTAGGCGCGATGGGTATTGAACCCCTGACCTCTTCCGTGTCAAGGTGATTCTTTGAGCTATCAAGAATTTACCAATCTTTATAAACCATTATAAATTCATGTTGTAGAAGATATTAAGGGAAAAGGGTTTTATATCCTTTTCCCTTCTTTTTTGACTGTCTACTATACAAAAACTATACAACGGCAAAAAACAATACTTATTTGCAGACACCCCCCCCAGACCTTTTTTCTAAAGAGGGGCGGGGGTATGAGTGCGTACACCTGCCTCGCAAATGAAACCAGTTTTATGGGAAAGGGATATTGACCTAATAGATGCTGTCTGATTCAAAGGTTCACATTGAGGAGTTTACCTACAATGACGCAAAAGTAATAGGCTATACGCACGGATGATTTACAGGAAAAATGTGCATAAAGGTCGAGGCTAACCAGACGAATCTAATCTTAACTCCGTGTGTCAGATTACTGGATGTTTCTTAATTTCTGTTGAATATGCCAGATAAGTCGCTCTCTACTAAAAATATCTAACGCTCGCTGCCCGCTCAACATGCTACCTAAGAAAAATGGTGCATTAATATTCTCATCTGGAGCGTAGTAACAACCGTCATCGGAGTTATACTTAAGTCGAAGCTGAGTCTTTATAATTTCAGAAGTTAATGCATTAATCACCACGATTACCTTCGGAGTAGATTTCTGCAAAGCCTTAGTGAACAGATGAAACTGTTTTTTACCAAAACGAGTAAATTGATTTGTATTGTCCAAAACCTTTGGCTTCGCTTTTTCTTGTGAAGTTTCTCTCAACATAAAAATATCTAAATGTGACCACGACAAATGAAGCTTGCCTGCTATGTCCTTCAATGGCTTAAAATAGGGCAGGGTATCTTGTGTCTGTGTCTCAATTTCCTGCTGAATGACTTGTTCCACATTAATTGTGTCTAACATGCTTATATCATATGGATTAAAACTTATAAATAGAACGCATCTATCTTCGCTGGGAGTGAACAAAAGCGGAATTTTACTGCCGCAGTCAGTTGGAAAGTCTTTCCATACATTTATGATTTCATCATTTATATCTGAATATTGTGGCATATAGACCTCCTTATTGTCCGATGATTTGCGGTAATGCTCAGCACAATTATATCAGGTTTAATAGGAGAGGATTACAGAAAGTACAACACAATTCATATCTGTCATAATATCGTATATCGTTGTGTATTTATTACGGCTTATATATACTTTTTAATCAGTATAGTTATCAATATGGCAATAAGAAAAACAACATTAAAAATCCGACTTCCTCAATATATAACACCTCGACTAAAATGGCGAATAGCAATCAATGAGGAATTAGTTAAAGCAATTCAAAATCAAAAGGTAACATATCTTTTAACAGATAAGCTCGAACTTATTATTACTCTCTACTTGAAGGATATTGCTCTCGAATTTCATGATATAGATAACCGTTTAAAAGATATTATGGATGCTATGCAAGGAAGGGCTGGTGGGTCAAAAGCAAAGCTCAGTATCCCCCGAATAATTTTCAATGACAGTCAGATATTTAAGGTTACAATCGGGAAAAAGCTTCCTACAAAGCAAAGTAACGGTCTTGGACATCTTATAATCCGTAAGTATAAAATGTGGGCAATCTAAAAGGAGGTCTTTATGACAAAGGCAGACTTAATCGAAAAAATGGCGAAGGATGCAAACATCTCAAAGGCAGCAGCAGGGAAGGCACTCGACTCTTTTATTGATGCAGTCGTCAAAACATTGAAGAAGGGCAACAAATTGTCTCTGGTGGGTTTCGGAACTTTTTCGGTCTCAAAAAGGAAAGCAAGGACAGGTAGGAACCCACAAACAGGGGCAACTATCAAAATTGCTGCTCGGAAAGTTCCAAAATTCTCAGCAGGTAAGGGGTTTAAAGACGCAGTAAAATAGATAGCTTTTAAAAACTCTACAACAATTTTTTCGCTATATTTTTATGGAATGGGATTTTACGCGTGAAGATGTCGAAAGTGGCAAGGCAGGCTATTCTGTTTTGGAGTTTAAGGAAGACCTGTTTGAGGAAATTCACGCAAACCTTAAAGAATTTCATGGGGATGAACAGACATTGCAGTTCTTTTCTAACCATAATGCTTTTCACCTCCCTGGCTTTTGGGAAGTCTATTGAAGATTTTGTAACCTCAACAAAAAAACATTTCCCCAATGAAGCCTTGCAGGACTTTTTATCTGGCAACAAGGCACTTCTTAAAAATATTAGGGAATATAACAAAGAAAATATCGAGATGCTACGGGCTATAATTCACAGAAGAATTGAGGACGATGTGGCAAAGGGGGTCTTGAAAGATGATATTGTAAAGACCGTCACTGCGGAATTAATTTTTCAGTAGTCTTTCAGGTTCTGAAATAATTTAGGAGAGTGAACATGTGGGATTTTCCGAAAGCAGTTTTGACAGGATTGTTGTCTGCCGCAGTGTTTAAAATTTTAGAGGTGCTTATAGGAGAAAAATTTACTGATTTACTACAGACATTTGTATTTGACATCTGGTATTTATGGTTTGGCTTAATGGTTACCATTAGTTATCTCCTGGTTTTGCAAGTTAAGGAAAATAGAAGATTAGAATTCGATATCCTATCGCTCCAAATATATAATTGGTTGGACAAGAGAACTTACGATTCCCATGGTAATCATATCACTGAGGAGTGCCACATATCTTTTGATGATTTCATCAGAGTTTTTCCTAAAGTAAAAAAGAATATTTTGAAAGCATGTTGGCGAGACATGATAGAAATGGGCAAAATCTATAAAAATGAGATACAGCAAGTCTATTGTATACGGAAGGAAGAGTAAAACCTCTGTCCATGCCTTGCAGTGAAATAGATAGCAGCTTGTTTAAGCCCCTTTTTTTCATGACATCTAATATAAAAATATTCAGTAGGAAGTTATAGTAAATGTTTGTAGCCCTAATTATTTCCTGATACCAAAATTGTTTTTGAGACAATTCGAATAATATATGTATCTTCATGTCTTGCTGACTCACTTCAGTCTTTTTTGTTTTTGCTTCATCATCGCTTACTTTTACAAGAAGATTATTTAATTTGTATACATCATCAATCTGAGGGTGTAGTGACCTGTAGTCATTCGATAGTTTAATCGCAAGATAAGCAAATCGGCTAATCCCCAAGCTGTCAAGGGCTGCTTTATCACTTGTAGCAGTCCTCCTATATATTGTTTCCATTCCACATATTTAAAAGGTTGCCCACTTAAAAATAATTCTTTGGATTGGTCTGCAAGCAACAGTAGAAGCTCGTCTAACCTATATTTTCTTATTGCCCTTTCTAACTCATTAATCATTTATCAAAGTAACTTATAATGAAGCACCTTCTTAAAAGCCTCTATCGGATACATATATTTCAATGCTCCCATTGGAGTCCTGTTTATATGCTTATTGAGTTCAAGAATTCTGATTTTTTCCAACCCCTCCTTGCCCTGAACCAAAACCTCATACTCAAACGCAAGCTGATTCATACAACCAAGCACCTGCCGATTAAAAGTCTTTGCAAAACCTATTTCCTGATATTCCTGCATGACTCTGTTAATCATATCAATCCCGAAGCCCTCAATCTGAAGATTGTAGCTGAGGTTGATGAGGAACTCCTCTTCTATGTTCTTTAGATTAGCTGTTAAAGGCCAAGACATCGTGCACAAAAATAAGGGTCACGACATCGTGCACTCGAAACTCTGAAACTATTTGATTTCACGATGCCGTGATTTGTTTCAG
>WSSedA1B2DRAFT_1000218_pt1 | contig 12026 bp, 10 predicted proteins | sample WetSurSiteA1Bulk_FD_9465 | JGI IMG/M metagenome (IMG submission 9465) | reverse complement strand
TGCCTGCCCTGTTTGTGATAGGGGGAACATTTGATCCGGCAAATTAGATCTTTTGGGAGCTTGAGTAAAGAGTTGGTGTGCATGGCTCCTGATAGGAGAAAGCCTAAAGACTCTTTCAGGGCACCCACCTATTTTATAGGCGGATCTAATTTCTCCTTACACGGCAGGGTGGGTTTATTGTATTAGGTTGGTTTTTATGGCGCATACATTTTTTTGGAGGATTTTAAATAAATTTTATATGATAGAGAGTAAATGGAAATTTATCTTCACAATTAAAATTTTCCCACCTCCAAAATTCCGGTCAAAACCATAACCCAACCTTTAAAGTCGTTATCTTAAAAAAAGAAGCCTTTATGCTTCTTTAACGAAATCCCTCGATGTTAAGGGAAGATTGAAAAGGGGGTTTAACATATATGCAACCGATAGTATATATAGTCATAGCCGTATGTACAGGTCTCGTTGCCGGCTTAGTCTTCGCTCTTATCTCCCAGGCAAAAATCAAAAACAAGACAATTGAAATTGAACAGGCAAAGGCAAAAGCAGTTGATGAGGCGCAGAGAGAAGCTGAAAGGATAAAGAAAGAGGCACATGTTGAGGCCAAGGATATTGTCTACCAGGCCAAAGCAGATGCTGAAAAAGAGGTAAGGGAAAGGCGTTCAGAATTAAACCATCTTGATAAAAGGCTAAGGCAGAAAGAAGAGAGTTTTGATAAAAAGTTTGAACAGATCGAAAGAAGAGAGCAGGAATTAAACAGAAGAGAAAAAGATTACACATCAAAGGAACGGGCTATTCAGGAAAAGGACAACACATTCAACAGTTTAATAAAAGAGCAGACTGAACTGCTCCAGAAAATATCAGGATTGAGTTCTGAAGAGGCAAAACAGGAGCTTCTGAGGAAAATCGAAGAAGAATCACGGTTCGAGGGAGCCAAACTTGCCAAAAAGATCGAAGATGAGGCAAGAGAAAACGCAGAGAAAAAGGCAAAAGAGGTCATAGGCTTCTCTATACAGAGGTATTCAAGCGATTATGTTACTGATGCAACCGTAACCTCTGTTAACCTTCCGAATGATGAGATGAAAGGCCGTATTATAGGCAGGGAGGGCAGAAACATAAGGGCGCTCGAAGCTGCAACAGGTGTTGACCTTATAGTAGATGATACACCTGAGACAGTAACACTGTCCGCCTTTGACCCTGTGAGGCGTGAGATAGCCAGACTCTCGCTTGAACGGCTCATTACTGATGGAAGGATCCACCCTACAAGGATCGAAGAGATAGTTGAAAAGGTAAAAAAAGAAGTTGAGACATACATCAGGGAAGAAGGAGAAAAGGCTGTCTTTGACTTTGGTCTTTCCGGCATCAACCCCGAACTTATAAGATTGATCGGAAGGCTCAAATACAGAACATCATATGGCCAGAATGTTCTCCAGCATTCAAGGGAGGTAGCTTATCTTGCAGGTATGATGGCCGGAGAATTAAGAGTGGACGTTAAGCTCGCAAAGAGGGCAGGGATACTTCACGATATCGGCAAAGCAATAGACCATGAAGTAGAAGGATCTCATCAGGAAATAGGCTCAAACATGGCAAAGAAGCATGGGGAGAATAANAAGGTAACAAATGCCATACTGGTGCATCATGGNGAAGGCGACNCAATAACTGTTGAGGCTGCTCTTGTTGCTGCTGCGGATGCGCTTTCAGCTGCGCGCCCGGGTGTCAGAAAAGAGAGCATAGAAAATTATCTCAAACGCCTTGAGAAACTTGAACAGATGGCTCTCTCATACAAAGGTGTAGAGAAATGTTACGCGATCCAGGCAGGAAGAGAGATAAGGATAATAGTCAAGCCTGATGATGTGACCGACGAGACATCATCTATGATATCGAGGGAACTTGCCAGAAAAATAGAGTCTGAGATGACATACCCTGGTCAGATAAAAGTTACCGTTATCAGAGAGTCCCGGTATGTTGAGTATGCCAAATAGCAGTTCATGAAAGTCCTTTTTATCGGTGATATAGTAGGCAAGACAGGGAGAAACGCAACAAAGGCACTACTTCCCGCGATTGTTAACAGATACAAGATAGACCTTGTTATTGCGAACGGTGAAAACGCTGCAGGCGGGTTTGGAATAACAGACAAATTAGCCTCCGAGATTTTCAGCCATGGTGTTAATGTTATTACAACAGGGAATCATGTCTGGGACAAGAAAGAGTTTATCCCTCAGATCTCAAAGGAAAACAGGGTGCTCAGGCCAGTGAATTATCCCCCGGGTGTGCCTGGCTATGGGAGTCTGCTTTATTCCTTGCACAATGGGATTAAAGTAGGGGTGATCAATATCTCCGGAAGAGTATTCATGTCAAATATTGACTGTCCTTTCAGAACCGGCAAAGATGAAGTAGAAAAACTGCGCAGTACAACAAAAATGATAATCATCGACTTCCACGCAGAGGCAACTTCAGAAAAAATTGCTTTTGGATATTATATGGACGGCAAGGTAAGCGCTGTCATCGGGACTCATACACATGTCCAGACTGCTGATGAAAAGATATTGCCTGGCGGAACTGCTTACATAACAGATGTCGGAATGACAGGGCCATATGATTCTGTCATAGGTATCGACAAAGAACAGATTATAGAGCGGTTCTTGACAAATATGCCGATGAGGTTTGAAACAGCTAAAGGTGAAGGCATCTTTTCTGCTGTCGTTATCGAGATTGATGAAGAAACCGGAAAGTCATCCGCCGTCCAAAGACTGCAACTCAAATATCCTTAAAAACTACCCTCTCTTAGGCTTCAATTATTTCGTTGGCGTTTGCGGTATCTGTGGTGCTGGTTGCTGAGTTTGTGGCACTACTCCTTGTTTTGTTTGCGGTACTTTCTGTTGTGCCTGTTGTGCTGCGGGCTGAGGGGTTGTTTTCCCCTGCTGCAAAGGCATCGGTACTGCTTTTGTATCAACACCTGGAATAGTCCCGGCTGCTGGAGGAACTGATTTTTGTTCCTGTGTAATAGGCGCCTTTTTCACGACTGAACTTCCTTTAGTAGTAACAATCGCCAGTAAAAATGATGTAACCATAAAAGCAACTGCTGATATCGTAGTCATTTTACTGAGAAAAGTTGCTGCGCCGCGGCTCCCGAAAAGTGTCTGGCTTGACCCTCCGAAAGCTGCACCGATCTCAGCTCCCTTACCGCTCTGAAGCAGGACTACGGCAATAAGGAAGAGTGAAACTATAACATGAACAATAATTAAAAAAATGGTCATTTTTATCTCCTGAAATTAACTATTCTGGTAAAGCTGTCAACTTTAAGGCTTGCACCACCAACAAGCGCACCATCTACATCCCCGCAAGCCATAAGAGAATCAACATTGTCCGGCGTTACACTACCACCGTATAGTATACATAATTCATCAGCTTTATTTCCATATGAAACTCTCAGTTTTTCCCTGATATAGGCATGTGCCTCCTGAGCCTGTTCAGTGGTGGCTGTTTTTCCTGTGCCGATAGCCCATATGGGTTCATATGCTATAACAATACTCTCAGGGTCTACACCATCAAGTCCTTTCTCTGTCTCTCTCTGTAATATTTCAAAGGTCTTTCCTGCCTCCCTCTCTTCCAGAGATTCTCCCATGCACATGATAACTCCAAGACCCGCCTTTTTCGCCGCCTTGATTTTTTTGTTTACTGTATCATCTGTTTCATGAAAATATTGCCTTCTTTCAGAATGACCAATAATGACATATGCACAGCCGGAATCAACGAGCATAAGCGATGATATTTCTCCTGTATATGCCCCCTTCTCTTCATAAAACAGATCCTGTGCAGCAAGGATAATGCCGGTGTCTTTAATCATCGCTGCTGCTGCCGCTAACGACGTAAAAGGTGGCGCTATTGCTATGGTTACATCAGCGTTGTCTTTTACCTCAGGAATAAATTTTTTTATGAACTCCTGAGTCTCGGAAATGGTCTTGTTCATTTTCCAGTTAGCAGCTATAAATGGTCTCCGCATGGTGTTAATTTAATGTATAAAAATTTTCTTGTCAAGGCAAGACTGTAAAGGCACTTTAAAAAAATGTTCCCAATAAGTAAAATATCACCTGTTATTAAACACAAAAAATTAAAGGGGGTAAACGTGAACAGACAAATTATATTAAACGAAAAGGATATTCCAAAACAGTGGTACAATATCCAGGCTGACATGCCGAATCCTGTACCACCTCCGCTCAATCCCGGGACAGGACAGCCGATAACTCCTGACATGCTTGCGCCGGTATTTCCGATGAATCTTATCGAACAGGAGGTCAGCACTGAACGATGGATTAATATACCTGATGAGGTTCTCGAAAAATACCTCATTTGGCGGCCGACACCTTTATACAGGGCGCGCTTTCTGGAACAGTCCCTTAAAACACCTGCTCGGATTTACTTTAAAAATGAAGGGGTAAGCCCTCCGGGCAGCCATAAGCCCAATACAGCCATAGCTCAGGCCTATTACAATAAAGCTTTCGGTATAAAAAGGCTTGCAACAGAAACCGGAGCAGGCCAGTGGGGCAGCGCGCTCTCCTTCGCATGTAACCAGTTCGGCCTGGAATTAAAAGTATATATGGTCAGGATAAGTTACAATCAGAAGCCTTACAGAAGACTCATGATGGAAACCTGGGGTGCAAAGTGTGTGCCCAGCCCCAGCCCTGATACAAATGCAGGGAGAAAATTCCTTGAACAGAATCCGGAACATCCGGGAAGCCTTGGAATCTCCATTAGTGAAGCAATAGAAGATGCTGTCACTACAAAAGATTCGAGATATTCCCTAGGCAGTGTTTTAAATCACGTACTTTTGCATCAGACAATCATCGGCCTTGAGGCACATAAACAACTTTCATCTATCGGTGAGTATCCTGATATCGTAATCGGATGCGCAGGCGGCGGAAGCAACCTTGCAGGCCTTGCACTTCCGTTTGTAAGGGATAAGATACACGGAAAGAACATTAAGATAATAGCTGCAGAACCTGCTTCCTGTCCTTCCTTAACAAAAGGTGCATATGTATACGATTTTGGAGATACTGCAGAGACAACGCCGCTTTTAGCAATGTACTCCCTCGGCCACGCTTTTATTCCCGCCCCTATCCATGCCGGTGGTCTGAGATATCACGGAATGGCGCCGATTGTCAGCAGGTTGGTTGCAGACAAATTAATAGAACCAAGGGCTTATAAACAACTTGAGACCTTTGCAGCCGGTATTACCTTTGCAAGAACAGAAGGTTTTATCCCGGCGCCTGAAACAAACCATGCAATTGCCTGTGTAATAGAGGAGGCAAAAAAAGCAAAAGAAGAAGGCAAAGAAAAGGTTATCCTTATGAACTGGAGCGGACACGGGATTATAGACCTTGCTGCTTACGACGCTTACTTATCTGGGAAACTCGATGACTACGTTCTGCCTGACAATGATATCAAAAAACTCCTGAAAGATCTTGAAAAATTCCCGAAACCCTGATGCTGCTGACAAAAAAGGGGAGCTTTTGCTCCCCTTTTTTGTTTACCTAAAATCCTGTCTTTTCCTATATCCAAATATGGTAATCTATAGTTATGAATATCTACTGCAATCAATTAGGGATGCTGGTTGAATTTTCCTATTGTACCTCTATGAATGAGGGGTTACCCTGCAGAAATATTATCGGCTGCTGGAAAGAAAGAACTGATGTGATCTCTTTTTTAAAGGAAAGCTTTTCTGCTGAAGAATTAAAAAAAGCATTCGGCGGTTTACCAAAAACGAGGATAGATCGCATCATCGAATCTGCCCGAAAACCCGACTAAAGATCTACCATGCTAATCTCTCAAATATTTTTATAGGCATATGCACTTCACTCTTGTAACCCCTATATGTTGTACAATTCATGAAAGTGGTCGTCCACCACGCATATCGTTTCCAGTAGTTGGTGGAATAAGCACGGCTTGTTGAACTAACCTGTTCCCAGTTCTTTTTTTATATTTAGAATGCGAAATCGGAAGCATGGGGCAAGTAATTTGAAGTCTTAAAAATAGCAAACTGCATCACATTCGTATTAGATCTGAGAATTATCCATCAATTTCCCGTCTACCATCTTGAGTATCCTGTGGCAGCGGCTTGACAGGGATTCGTTGTGGGTAACGATCACGAAAGTGATCCCCTTTTCTTTATTCAGATCGATGAAGATTCTGAAGAGTTCTTCACCAGTCGCTGTATCGAGATTGCCTGTAGGCTCATCAGCAAGCACAACTTTCGGCTCGAGTATCAATGCCCTTGCAACTGCAACTCTCTGCTGCTCCCCGCCTGAGAGCTCCCCGGGCCTGTGCTTTTTCCTTTCGGACAAACCCATCTCATCAAGGAGTCTTTCTGCTTTGTCTTCGATTTCTTTATAACTCGGACCCTTGCCCCCTTGACCTATTAACCCTTTATTTATCAGTCCGGGCATCATGACATTCTCAATGGCTGAAAATTCAGGGAGGAGGTGATGGAACTGAAAGACAAAGCCTATTGTATTATTCCTGAAAGTAGCAAGAGAATTTCTGTCGAGCGAAAAAACATCCGTGTTACTGTAGTAGAGATTACCAGCAGTCGGTCTGTCCAGCGCCCCAAGTATATGGAGCAGGGTGCTCTTACCCACTCCTGATGCGCCTACTATCCCGACCATTTCTCCTTCTTTTATAGAGAGGGTTATATCCTTCAGCACATTAAGCTCGCCGGCATCCGTTATAAAGACCTTCTTCAGGTCCCTTGTTTCAATTAAGCTTTTCAATACATATCCTCTTACTTTTCAGTTTTTGTACCTGTAATATCCTTTATTTTTTCTCCTGTCTTTCTGATACCTTCCCCCACTTTTTTTGTAGTTTCTTTCATATCTTCTGTTTTTCTTTTTATCTTCTCAGCCTCATCGCCCACTTCCTCGCTCTTCTTCTTAAGGACTTCTCCTGCCTGTTCAGACTTCTGGCCGAACCATCTGAAAGGCTTCCCCCCCTGCCATAATGAAAGGGCAAGGAAAACAATCGCAGCAAGGATAACTATCCCTATAAGTCGTCTTACGAGTTTAAACATCCTTCACCCAAAAATATATAAGGCAGGATAAAGTATTTTTGCGGATTTGAATTCTTTTTTTGAAAGAATTCACCTCGGAGTCCCGATCTGATCGGGATGAGAATGAGCAAAATTGCTTTATCCTGCCTGGTTATCATTCCTACTCATACCTCAGCGGCTCCACCGGATTCATCTTCGCAGCCTGCCATGCCGGGTAAATAGTCGCAAGGAAACTGATGATTACCGCAGAGAGAGATACAGTTACAAAATCAATAAATTTTGTTTTAACAGGCAGATGGCTCAGATAATATACATCAGCCGGCAGTTTGATAATCTCGTATGTATTTAAGATATAGCATAAGAGGTATCCTCCGGTCACACCGATAATCGTCCCCAAGACACCTATAAACAGTCCCTGCAGTATAAAGATATTCATGATGCCCCTGTCCGTTGCTCCCATCGCCTTAAGAATAGCTATCTCTCTCCTCTTCTCCATGACATTCATGATTAATGTGCTCACAATATTGAATGACGCAACAAGGATTATAAGGATTAAGATAACAAACATGGCGAATTTTTCGAGTTTCAGGGCTGAAAACAGGTTCCTGTTCATCTGCATCCAGTCTTTTGCATAGAGAGGGAAGGCTAATTCTTTCTGTATTCTCTCCCTGACAAGAGATGCCTTATAAATATCAGCGAGCCTGAGCTGAATTCCTGTTATATCCTGTTTCATGTCAAAAAATTCCTGGGCTGCACCGATATCAGTCAAAACAAGATTTGAATCGTACTCGAACATCCCGACCTCAAATATCCCCACAACCCTGAACTGTTTGATTTTTGGAAGCATTCCCAACGGGCCTATTTTGCCGACAGGAGACAGAATATTAATGACATCACCCTGAAAAACCCCCAGGCTGCCTGCGAGTTCCTTGCCCAGGATTATCCCGGGCCTTTCATCTACTGAGGTCAGTTTTGATAGACTGCCTTCTTTCATGAACTTTCCTATCTCTGTTGTCTTAACCTCTGTTTCAGGGTTAATCCCGCGCAAATAGACGCCGTGTGCCCTTTTGCCATATGACACCATAACCTGTCCCAATATAAAAGGCGCAGACGCAACAATATCTTTGTCATTTTTCAATCTTTCGTTCACATCTTTATAGTCTGAGATTATTCCCTTGTAGCTGACTATAACCATATGCGCGTTCACTCCGAGAATCTTCTTCTGCAAATCTTCATGAAAGCCGCTCATTACTGACAGAACAACAAGCAGCGCCATTACGCCAACTGCAACCCCCCCGACAGATATTAATGTATTAACAGAAATACCCTTATGCTTTTTCTTTGATTTAAGGTATCGGAGCGCTATAAATAGCTGATAGGGAAGGTTCATTGTAATGTTCAACTGACAGATGCAGATGTTGTGAATAAATTTATTTTTTGATACCTTAGTGTACCTTTAACTGATGAGTATCGGAATATTTTTAGTAGATTGGACAAATAAAGACACTTGCAATAATTAATCAAGTTAAATAAATTTATGAACAATGTCTGCATCGTAAGATCATTGCTCTGGTTTCAGCTGAGGGAATAGTATTACATCTCTGATAGACTGCGAGTTTGTGAGCAGCATAACAAGCCTGTCAATTCCGATGCCCTCCCCTGCCGCAGGAGGCATACCGTATTCAAGGGCCCTGACAAAATCCTCATCCATGCTGTGGGCCTCNTCATCGCCGCCAGCCTTTGCCTCAACCTGCTTCAGGAATCTNTCCCTCTGATCCATGGGGTCATTCAGCTCTGAAAATGCATTTGCAATCTCTCTTGATGTAACAAAGAGTTCGAACCTTTCAACAAGGGCAGGGTTGTCAGCCTTTCTCTTGGCCAATGGTGACAGCTCAACAGGATGGTCAATAATAAATGTAGGCTGAATCAACTCAGGCTCCACTTTCTCCTTGAATATCTCATCAAGGATTTTTCCAAGGGATGCGCCATTCTCTATCACAATCTTATTTTCTTTTGCCCATGCGCCTGCCTTCTCGCTGTCATCGAATATATCATCAGGAACACCCTTTTTCATTAATGCCTCAAGCATCGGTATCCTTGGCCAGGGAGGCGTCAAATCAATGATATCATCTCCATATGGCACTTTTAATGTTCCGAGAGTTTTCTCAGTAATAATTGTAATAAGCTCCTCAGTTAATGACATGAGGAAATTATAATCTCTGTAAGCAATATAGAATTCGAGCATCGAAAACTCAGGGTTATGCTTTGTTGATATGCCTTCATTCCTGAAATTCCTGTTGAGTTCATATACCCTCTCATATCCGCCGACAAGAAGCCTTTTCAGATAAAGCTCCGGGGCGATCCTGAGATAAAGGTCTGCATCGAGTGCATTATGATGTGTCTTGAAGGGTCTCGCAGTTGCACCACCGGGAATCGGCTGCATCATAGGGGTCTCTACTTCAATAAAACCTTTTGATTCGAGAAAATCTCTTATGGCCTTAATGATAATGCTTCTCTTTACGAATGCCTGCTTAACCTCAGGGTTAACGATCAAATCCACATATCTCTGCCTGTATCTTGTCTCGATATCCTTTAACCCATGCCATTTCTCAGGTAAAGGCCTGAGCGATTTTGTAAGCAAAACCACGTCATCAACCTCAACAGTAATCTCATTGGTTTTCGTCCTGAATAGTTTTCCCTTCAAACCGATAATATCCCCTATATCAAGTTTTTTGACCAATGAATATTTTTCATTCAGGATATCTTTTCTCAAATAAACCTGTATCCTGCCTGTAGCATCCTGAATATGCGCAAAGGCTGCCTTGCCAAAATTCCTCATGGCAACAATCCTGCCTGCAAGAGAAGCAGCAACAGGCTCAGCCTCAAGGGTTTCTTTTGATACTGCGCTGAACTTATCATGAAGGTCAGATGCATGGTCTTCAGCATAGAATGAACCGCCAAACGGCTCAATGCCTGACTGCCGCAGTTCCTCAAGTTTTTTTATACGCTGTTCTATGAGTTCGTTAACTTCTTCCATGGTTTTAAATCAAGGTAAAATTATAATGATTAGTTTCTTGTGAAGTCAATTTACTTGTTTTTTACTGCCATGTTTTCGAGTATCTCCAGTTTTGATGTTTCTCCTACTGCTATCATTGTGTCACCTGCTTCAATGATAGTCCGAAACGTCGGATTAAATTTCATCTCTCCGTTTCTCTCCTTTATGGCAACAATAATAATTCCAAGGTCTCTGCCTATGCCGCAGTGATCTAATGAATTCCCTACAAGGTCAGAACCTTCCTGAATAGTTATTTCCTCTATCTGCAAATCAATATTACCGCTTTTTGTGGCGAATTCGATGAAATCAACCACTGCGGGTTTCAGGACACTATGAGCCATACGCAATCCACCGATGTTATATGGTGATACCACACGGTCTGCACCTGCCCTGAGCAGCTTCTGTTCCGAACCTTCTTCACCCGCCCTCGCTACAATCAACAGATTAGGGTTCAACCCTCTTGCGCTTAAAACAACGTAAAGGTTTTCCGCATCAGTAGGCAGAACCGAAATCAGACACTTCGCACTTTCTATACCTACCCTTTTCAAAAGTTCATCTTTGGTTGCATCTCCCTGGATTATTAATAATTCCTCTTTTTCATCTGAATCCAGCAGGACTTCAGTCTTTTCAATCACAGCAAATTTCAACTTATTGTGCTTTAATTCCCTTGCTATTATTTTTCCCATCCTGCCATATCCGCATACAATATAATGATCCCTTAAATCCTTTAGTTTCTTTTCCAATTTCTTCCTCCCGTATATTTCCTGCAATTCACCTTCCAAAACAAACTTTGCGCCTGTGCTCAGGGCATAGAACACAGTCCCCACTCCTCCAATTAACAGCACAACGGTAAATAATTGACCGTTAAAAGATAAGTCATGGATCTCTCTGTAACCGACTGTTGTAAGGGTTATGACAGTCATGTAGAAGGAGTCCCAGAAACCCCACCCTTCGATGCTCATGTACCCTATTGTGCCAAACCCGGTCACAAAGAAGATGAGGCTGATAACAAGTACCATTTTCTTTCTGAAATCTTCCACTGATTGATAACTCCTCTTAAACTTTTTACGTTTACACTTTGCTGTATTAATTATACCTAAATCGCTCAACTTAGACTTAATTTACATATAATAGTAAAATATCNATTGTTCATACAGAATCCAAGGAGGTAAAATGGACATTAAATTAACNAGTCTTTCAAGCTGCTCGGGTTGAGCTTCAAAATTCAGTCCTTCGGACCTGCTCCAGGTGCTGGGGCAGCTACCTCCAATTACTGACAGAAATGTACTCGTTGGTTCATCCAATTCAGATGATGCAGGGGTCTACCGCATTACAGATGATATAGCAGTTGTCTTAACAGCGGATTTTTTCACACCGATTGTTGACGATCCTTACTGGTATGGTGCGATTGCCGCAGCGAATTCGCTCTCTGACGTCTATGCAATGGGCAGCAGGCCATTAGTTGCATTAAATATTGCCATGTTTCCAAATCAGACTGAGTTTTTCCCTTACCTGAAGAAAATAATGCAGGGCGGGATCGATAAGATGACCGAGGCAGGTGTAACAATCATCGGGGGACATACGATCAGAGATAAAGAGCCGAAATTTGGTTTCTCAGTTTTTGGTGTTATTCATCCTGACAGGATCCTTGATAATACTAAAGCCCGACCAGGAGACGCTCTGATACTAACGAAGAAGATAGGCACAGGTATTCTTTCTACGGGGATTAAGGCAAACATGTGCAGTGAAAACACCATAGAAGAATTCACTCTTTCTATGGCTTCTCTGAATAAAAAAGCCAGCGAGATCATGCTTGAAGTCGGAGTTAGCACAGCAACGGACATAACAGGATTCGGCCTCATAGGACACCTGCACGAAGTCCTTTCTGCGAGCAATCTGAGCGCACGTCTTTATACAAGCAACGTGCCTTTCTTT
>WSSedA1B2DRAFT_1000216_pt1 | contig 12057 bp, 8 predicted proteins | sample WetSurSiteA1Bulk_FD_9465 | JGI IMG/M metagenome (IMG submission 9465) | reverse complement strand
ATTCCCGCACTTTGGTCCTGGTCAGGATACAGTAGTAATTATACCGGTTTCAGGAATTGAAGCTACTCCCGGGGCTGAATACTTCCTGAATTTCAGGGTATCCAGAAGCGATGAGTGGAATTATGTTCCGGAAGATCATATATATGCCACTGCCCAGTTCAAATTACCGGTAGAAGTTAAACCAGTTGCGGCTAAGCTTGATGAACTGGCAGTCCTTCAAACTAATACTGAGGGTAAAAAGTATGAAGTGAGTGGTCCTGATATGAAGATTGTTTTTGACCTCGGAATCGGGAAAATGGAGTCTTTTACATATAAAGGAGCTTCATTGATAAAAAAGGGACCGGAGCCAGATTTTTGGAGACCACCGACCGATAATGATTATGGATATGATATGGACAAAAAGCTTGGAGTCTGGAAAAAAGCTGGTGAAAAGGCAATAGTCAGGAAAGCTGATATAAGCCAGCCTGGAATGAACAAGGTAGTCGTAAAATTTGAATATGACATCCCCGGTGAAAACAGTGAAAAGATAGCCGGGTATGTGTCCACATACACCATTTTCGGTTCAGCCGATGTAATAGTTAAAAACCAGTTTTCCAAGGTTTCCGATAAAGTCCCTGAAATACCAAGAATGGGCATGCAGATGCAGCTTCCTGAAGAGTATGTGAACCTGAAATGGTACGGCAGGGGGCCTCATGAAAACTATGCTGACAGAAAAACTTCAGCAGATGTTGGTCTTTACGAAAGCACTGTTGATGATCAATATGTCCCCTATATCCGCCCGCAGGAAAATGGATATAAGACTGACACCCGCTGGCTGACACTTACTGACGAAAATGGTTCCGGTTTGCTTGTAACCGGAAATCCTCTTATTTGTTTTGCTGCCCTCAAGAATATTCATGATGATTTTGAATCACCCGGGAAATTGTCACAGTACCGGAAGGATGCAAAAACCGCCAATAAGCATACGATTGATGTAAAACCACGCGAACTTGTCAACCTGAATGTCGATCTTGGGCAGATGGGCGTAGGGGGAGATGATTCATGGGGAGCGGAGATACATCCTCAGTACCGACTCCTGGAGAAGAAATATGAATACTCTTTCAGACTTAGGCCAATAGGAAAAGAGGATGATGTCCTTAAACTGGCAAAAGAAAAGTTTTAAAGTGGAAACTCTGTGGATCTCTGTGACTTCTTGGGGTTCTCTGTGTAACAAAATGAATTTCAAAAACTTACACTGAGTACAAAGAGGCATCACAGAGAGCCACAGAGGATTAATACTTAAGTTCAATTTTCAGGACTTCTTCTTCTCCGATCAGGATATTTTTAACATCATAAACAAGAGGCGAAGTCACCTTTTTACTGACAACAACTCTTGTAATTCCGTTGGCCACAAGTGTGATGAATTGAGGGGCATCGGATACACCATTTACCAGGTAAAACGGCACATCCGACTTATTAGTTATTTCAAAATAGATGTTTTTTTCATTTTCAAGATAAGGTTTTCCCACAGAAATACACTGGTAGAAAAACGGTTTTGCAAATTCCTCTTTTCCGGCAATATTATCTCTGAAATATGCCAGAGTCCGCCCTTCAAACAGGGCTTCTTTAAGGGAATCATGATTTCTTTCTTTTGCAAAAACCAGCGTCATTGGCCTGTTCGCATTGGCTTGTTTATCATATTCCTCGCTGATCACATAATGATTGTCACTGTTAGCCATCACTGCCAGATTGAATTGTTTACAGAATGTCATTACCAGAGGATAATACTCACTGTCATTAAAGTACTCTATTCCATGAAGCCAGCCTTTCTCAATCAGTTTTTTATGTATTTCATAAAGCTTTGGAATACCATCGGGTTCCTGCGATTTCCAGCCAGGGTGATTCCATTGCAGAAATGCACCCTGTTTGATAGCTTCAGCAAAAACAACCATCACCGAATCAGCAGTCAAAAGGGATGCATCTTTGATGAACAGAGCGTTCATATGTCCCGGAGGCATTTTACGTGTTATTTCAGCCCCATGAACCAGGATCAGATTATAATCTCTTGCAGTGCCTTCTGCAATTTTCCAAGCGGCATTATAGTCAATGGGAATGAAATCCTTTTTAGGTGTATATTCAATATGGTCGGTAATTGCTATGGCATCGAGACCATCCCGGAAGGCTTCACCAACTCTTACTGTTGGCCATACGGCCCCATCAGAAAAGACAGTGTGCAAATGGAAATCACATTTAAGGGTTACATATCCGGGAAGATCAGGAAGGTTGACGGTTTTCCTCTGCCCAAAACCGGCCATGCTATTTACAGTAAACAGTAAAATAATGATAATCAGTTTATTCATATTAATTTAATTATTTGATATATTTTATCTGCGCCAATCAGCGAAATCTGCGGGAGATGCTTCTTATTTCCCGCAGATCGCGAAGATTTTCGCATGGGTTTTATATTTCCTCATAAAAATATGCTATTTTCTGATCGGCGTCATCCCAGGTATATATCTTTTTCCCGCGATGTAAAAAATAGAAATTGAGCATAGCAAAATCGCCGGCGCACATTGTGGCGTGGGCGAACAGGAACAGAGACAGGCTCCATTTCCACAATCCGGGAAGATTCAGAATAAGAAACAACGTTAACAGACTTATAATGATGAATGGGACAAGAGCAATAAACCGGAACTGTTTTGCTGTTGCAACCTGTTTATGAGCGCTGACATAAAACATATACTGTTTCAGATCCATTGAGATCCTTATATTCCGTGCACCAGTAAAATAGAAAGGAATTACATGGAGCAGCTCATGGACAGGGATACAAAGGATGGGGAAGATTACTAATCCGAGAACAGTATGCAGGAATATATTTTTGAAAGGGAAGTATCCGCTGATGTTTATCCTTACAAAAAGAGCTATTCCAAGAAAAACTATACAGGTTGACCAGAAAAAAACCATTAGTCCTGATTTCCTCCTGATGTAATCCAAGACAAATGTCACCAGATCTTCGTATGGAATTTTAAGTATTTGTCTGTATTTACACTGATCCTCAAGATCTTCGACCTGAAGTGCCATAAAAGAAAGCTTTCCTCAAATTTAGCTTTTTGGGGAAGCAATACAAAGGATATTAATGCATAAAAAACTTTTTTGTTATTTTGGGAAGTTAAACCTGCTGACAAGTTCTTTAAACCTTGGTTCATTAAAGAGTGGTTTATATATCGGGTTTGCTGGTATAAATGGTGTAAAATCTCCGCCGAGCTTATATTCAACTTCAAGAGCATTAATAGCTTTATCTTTTTCACCAAGAGCTGAATATACGTCAGCAACACCGGAAGCACACCACCATGAATCCATGCATTTCTCGAGTTCTTTTACTATTTCCAGTGCTTTATCCTTCTCTCCGGCGCGTGCATAGGCAACACCCAGGCCATTCACATAATCAGGACTTATTGCAACTCCTTTTTTGTGTGCCTCAATTGCTTCATAATTCATTCCCATTTCAGTATATGATGATCCCATTACAAAATATGCCATAGTATAATTCGGATCGAGCTGGAGGGTTTTGCGCGATTCATTTATTGCTTCTTCAAAACGACCTGCAAAATTATAAAGCCAAGCCAGGTAGCCCTGATATATAGTTTCAGTCGGGGATATCTCGACTGCCTTTTTCATCTCGGTAAATGCATCCTCTATCTTGAAGTCTCTTGAATAACGGGTACCAGGAATTAAAGAAGCACAATATAACCAGCCTAAATGGCAGTGAGCAAAGGCATCGTTCGGATTCAGCTTTATTGCATGCGTTAAATATTTTTCAGCCTGATCAAAATTCCAGCCGCGGTATATATTCCAATGCCCGATAATTGCATAGGCATCTGACTGCGTCGAATCCAGTTCAAGTGCCTTAAGGGCATAATCTCTTGCCCGGTTAGGAGCATCTGCGCCGATCCCGGCTCCATGAGATGATTCTCCATACCCTTTTGCCAGCCCGAGATATGGCAGTGGATCGAGGGGATCAATAGCCATAGCTTCATTGTAGTATTTTAATCCTTTTTCAAATCCTTCAGGGGTCATTTGTTTCATATAATAATCTCCCAGTCTGCAGGCTTTTAACAGATCTGCATTATGTTTCGGAGTAAGAGCCATGTTATTTGATTCCTGAACTGTAAGTTTAACCTGGGCTGCGTCAACAATTTTACTGATTATATCACGGTAAATCTCACTGATACTGTTCCATTTGTAAATAAAAATAGAACTCCAGATGTTTTTCTCTTCAGGAAAAGCCTCGATCAAGCGCACTTCAACCTGAAGGTTATCTTCAGTTCCTTTTATTGTCGACTGAATTAAGTTATTTACGCTTAGCTTTTTAGCAATTTGCTGAACCGGTTCTTCACTATTCCTGAATTGTAAAGTTGATTGATCAGGCCTCACTATTAATCTGCTTACCCCATTAAGTCTGCTGCTAATATCGCTTTGAATTGCGTCAGCAATGTACTGGAGGTCAGGATTTCCCGTCAGATTTGAAACAGGCATTACAGCAATTGCTTTCTTAATAAGATCAGAAGCTGAAGTTTCTGATCCTGGCTTGTTGATTAATTTAGGAACGAAAATCAATAGCGCTGCTATCATCAGGATGCCTAGAGAGGTCAGAAGAATTGTCTTTCTGGAAAGATGCATTCTTCTGGCTGGTTTTTCAGTGATAATCTCTGCTGCTTGACCCTTATATTCAGGAACATCCCCTGTTTGATATGACTTAACAGCCCGTTTTTTAGGATCGGGGTGCAGGCCATAAATCACATCCTTTACGGCATTTGCAACTTTGTTTATTTGATCGCGGTAGAATGTTTTGTTAAGGTTTTTATCAGGGTTATCAGCAGGTTTTAAAGGTCTGTTGACACCTGCACTTGAATAGATAAATTCAATTGCACGCAATCTGCAGCCCATTTCATTTTCAATAAGTTCAGTGTCAGAAGCATCCAGGTCATGGATCTTCACAGGTATAATCCGGCTGCAGACATTGCCACTTGAAAGCTTTACATCTCTTCCAATCGGATCGGCCCCGGCCATTTTATTAAATGCTACAAATTCATTCTGCCAGGCAAAGCTTTTCGGATCGCAGTAGGTTTGCGAAATGACAGGGATAAAGATCACTGATTTGAGCTTTATCTCAAGGCTTTTGTCGACATTATGGATCTCCAACAATCCATCATGCGGATTTTCGTCGAAATAAATAGAGACATCTTCCTTAAAAGTTGCCTCAATTTCTCTTTTAAGATTATCGACAAACTCATTTACCCAGCCATCATACTTATTGTCTTTCTGACGGTAGCTAATGAAGATGTCATACTCGTAACCTGGAATAATGCTTGCCATTTTTTATTTATTTAATTATTGCGATTTTCCGAGTTGATTAATAATTCACTATCAAAATTAAACCTTAGTTAATCGTAAAGCAAAAATATGTTTGACACTCGTGAAACTTCCCTATATTCCTTCGATCTCCGGTTCTTTCTCTTTAAAAATAAGGTACCAGTTCCCGTTTTCTATCAGTGCTTCTTTCCCAATCACAAAGAATAACTCTTTAAGATATGATTGTTTATCAGCAATATCCATCTGCAGATTATTTACTTCCGCAAGCTTTGATTCAGCTTTTTCGTAAATGACCTGCATCAGTTCATACTGGTTCACCAGTGGTTCATAACCTTTCATCTGAATATATGCTTTAATCAGGGCAAATACTCCTAACAGGGTGCCGATTATTATAAGCAGCCAGTTCAGGTAATTATTTCTTTCATAGAATTCGCCCAGTATCAGAATGGATCCAAGAAGAACAAATGCAATTGCAAATGATATATTGGAAATTTTATGATAAAAATTGATTTGTATTCTCATTTTTTTTATTGCTGATTCAAAAAAATCAGCCTGATTTTTAATCCAGTTATCAGTCAGATCATTTATCACTTCTGAAGATATTGATCCATTATTGTAAGTAATCCCATATATGGCTGAAAGTATATGCTTTACCCAGGTGAATTCTTTCCGGTATATTCTTAATATAAAATCAGAAACATTCTTATTAATACCTGCAATGTTCCAGTATAACTGGATCCTTAATGCTTCTGCCAGAGTTCTGTTATACAGGTATTTCTTATGATTTTTGGTGGATTTGGAATAAAAATAGACAAGTGTAGCGGCGACTATGAAAAACATGGCAATGCCTAAAACCCATCTATTAAGCGATATATTGGAGTAAACCTCTAGAGCCAGTATTAAAAACACTCCTAAAACGAACAGGAAAATAGTAATGATAATATCTCTTTTTCTGAATTGCAGCGACAACAGATCCATAATTGAATACCAGATTAATATTGATTTCTGGGAAGTGCTTAGTTTATCTGGTTTACTGAACAGATAAGATTTTGATTTTTCAATTTCAGACTGTTTAAGGGTCAGAGAATCGGAATTTATCTCCTCTATTTTTTCAAGAGCGTCTTTCAGCACCGGATCTTTTAAAATATGATTAAGTGATAACGCATCCTTATTTCTTATGTCTCCTGAAACCTTGTAGGAAGATTTTGCTCTTTTGCTCGGCAAAATGAAAACAGTCCCGTCATATTCAAATGTACTTTCAGCCACGGTATCATCATCACCGGTAATCTTGTGCTTTACGATATCGGCTGTACCTCCTTTCTTACCTGACTCTCCGTCCCACAGGGCAATCAATATCAACGAACTGTCTGCAACAAGTTTTCCTGTTTTCAGGTATTGCTGGGGCCTGTCGATTTCTTTGTTATCATCATATCCTACGCAGAAACTCCTGCATGCCTGTTTCAGAAGGTCATCAAACTCCCTGTCAGATTCTTCACTGAAGTCATTTTTATATTCTTCAATCTCAAATGGCATAGGGACAATAAGTTCGAATCGATCTTTGTAATCTTCATTGTTTCTTTTCAGTTCAAGAAAAATGTTGGCTACATACCTGTCGGCTCCCTCTGCGATTGAGGAAAACAGATATACCGGGGAATTTGTATAGACTGAAGCCAGATCCCTGAAAAGGTTTTCTATCTGCAGTTTCTGTTCATTGGTGGTAATGACATCAAGATGACCCACAACACCAACAGTTATTGGTATCCTCTCGGATATTAGCATATTATTGCTTTATATCTTATCTTTTCTCCCTTTCTCCCTTTCATATTATTCTCCCTGAGTAGTTTGTTATTCATAAACTTATTCCTATATCAAATTTAAGAAGCAGTTTAACTAAAAGCAAAAATTTATTTTGAGCTGATAAAAAAGGGCTGCAAAAAGAATAAACAGCACTAAACATAGCAAAATCGATATTGTTTCAGGTAAACTAATTATTGTAACACATGTAATAATTATTGTAACACAATATGTATTTATCATTACGTATTAAATTTTAAAATAGGTTGTATCAAGCGCAAAGGGAAATAAAAAAAGGATCACCTTCGCATGCATCCTGAGCGGGATGGATCATCAATTGAGATCTCGTTCTTCAAATGGCCCGTAATTTGATAACTTTGTACAAAAATGTACCCGATTGAGATTCCTCTTTTCAATATTATTTTCTTTTGGATTTTTAATAACTGTTTCTGGTCAGACTGATACCGGGCTGATGAAAATTGACACCCTTCCTGAAAATTTCTATAAGCTGCATTCTATTGAAAGAAATGGGGAAAGCCTGCCTGAAGTTGACATAAAAGAGGTTGTTATTATCAGCCGGCCCGGGACTTCCAAAAAATTTCCATTCCATAAGTATCAGCGTCTGGTATATAACCTCAAAAAGGTCTATCCTTATTCACTTCTGGTAAGAGAAAGAATTGACGAGGTAAACCAGGAACTTGAGAAACTCCCGGACGATAAGACGAGAAGAAAATATTTGAAGCAGGTCGAAAAAGATGTATTCGGTGATTATGAAGATGATATCAGGGATATGACAATAACCCAGGGGAAATTGCTGATTAAACTTATCGACAGGGAGACCCTCAATACTTCGTATGAGCTTATAAAGCAGTACCGCGGAAGCTTTTCAGCCGCTTTCTGGCAAAGCATCGCCCGTATTTTCGGAACTAACCTCAAAGAAGATTATGATCCGTATGGCGAAGATGCCATAATGGAAATAATCGTACAGGAAATAGAATCCGGAAAACTGTAAATAGTTCAAACTGATTAAAATTGAATGAAAAGAGTATTTATTGCAGTTAAAGTTGATCCGCACGGGGCACTTCTAAGAATGATCTCGACTCTTCAATCGTTGCTTGCAGCAGAAAAGATCAAATGGGTCGATCCGGTAAATATTCATATTACTCTGGCTTTCCTGGGAGATACCGAAGAAAAAAAGATAAAAACCATAGCCGGAATGCTTAAGGAATGCTGCTCAGGTTCTGAAGAGTTTGACTTCATGCTGGCTGGCGCCGGGGTTTTTAAAAACTACAGGGATCCTCGTGTGATATGGGCCGGGATAAAGTCGCCCGAAAAACTATATGCTCTTGAGAAAAAGATAACAGAAGGACTGAGATCAACAGGCCTGGTAATTGAAGAGCGTCAGTTCAAACCTCATCTTACTCTCGGCCGCGTAAAATCAGTCAGCGATACCGAAAACCTGAAAACCGTGCTCGAAAGGTACCGGGATAACCAGATCCAGATAGTACATGTTAGTGAAGTTGTCCTGTATGAGAGCATTCTAATGCGAACCGGACCGCTCTATAAGCCAATAGGGAAATATCCTTTGTAGATTATAAGCATAAGTCTTCTTATTACACAGAGATCGCAGAGAAGGCACAGAGTTCCACAGATTATACGAATTGCAACACTCTACCTAACTCTGTGTTTCTCTGTGTATTCTCTGTGTCTCTCCGTGTAAGTTCTTTAAGTCAGGTAAAAATCACTAATCATAGATCACCAAATACCTCTCTTCCGAATCACAATTTTTTTATTTTTGTTAAATTAAAAAACTACCATCTTATTTTTGATGACTGATTCATTTTTGGCAAAAGGGAAAAGGAAGAAACTTGTTGACGAACTGAGACATAAGGGGATTACTGATGAAGAAGTGCTCAGGGCAATCAATAAAGTGCCAAGGCATGATTTTATGGATCCTGCCTTTCTTAATCATGCGTATATCGATAAAGCTTTTCCGATATCTTCAGGTCAGACGATTTCCCAGCCATATACTGTGGCTGTCCAGACTCAGTTACTCAGGGTAAAAAAGAGGGACAAGGTTCTCGAAATAGGAACCGGATCGGGATACCAGGCTGCAATTTTGGCAGAAATGGGGGCAAAAGTTTATACAATAGAACGATACAGGGATTTATATCTCAAAGCTCAGAGGATATTTTTGTCTCTGGGATATAATGCTGATTTTTTCTATGGCGATGGCTATGAAGGTAAACCCCAATATGGACCTTTCGACGGTATTTTAATAACAGCTGCAACAGCAGAGATCCCCGAAAAACTCCCAAAACAGCTTAAGATCGGAGGGAGACTTGTTGTCCCGCTGGGTACAAGCACCTCTCAGGTAATGACTTTGGTAATTCGAACCGGAGAGGATGATTTTGAATATTCTTCTCATGGCAGCTTTGTATTTGTCCCATTGCTCAAAGGAACAGCTAACTGAATAATATTATATGGAAATCTACAGACTTGTTTTCTCACCGATACTTGTTAATACTTATATACTTGCTGATAAGTCAGGTGAATGTGCAATAATTGATTGCGGCTGTTATGATCAGGATGAGTTTGACGAACTGAATGACCTGATACGGGAAAAAAACCTGAAACCGGTCTTACTGTTAAACACTCATTGCCATCTGGATCATATATTTGGAAATCACTTCATACTTGAAAAATACAATCTTGGATCGTTCTGCCATAAAGAGGATGAAGCCAACAGGAAGAGTTCTACAAATCATGCAAAAATGTTTGGATTAGAGATGCAAACACCTCCTGAACCTTCTGGTTATTTAACCGATGGTCAGAAGATATCATTCGGGCACACCGAACTTGTTGCAATTCATGTTCCCGGCCACGCTCCGGGTAGTCTTGCTTTTTACAGTCAAATGGACAATGTTGTTTTTACAGGGGATGCGCTTTTTAACGGAAGTATTGGAAGAACAGATCTTCCGGGAGGAAATTATGAGACAATTATAAACAGTATTAAAAACAAGTTGTTTACTCTTCCGGCGGATACAGTGGTATATCCGGGACATGGAGACATGACTTCAATAGGGAATGAGATCAAAACAAATCCTTATTTTATCCACAACTGATACTTCACGTTTTTAAAATAATTTCTATTTACTACTTTCACACGCTTCTTAAACCATGAAGGTGCGGACTGAAATTTTTAAAATTCTATAATATGTCATCATATCTTTTTGTTAACAGACACATCGGACCACGTGACCATGAACTGCCTCAGATGCTTAAAACCATCGGAATTGATTCCCTCGAAACATTAATTGATAAAACAATTCCCGGAAATATCAGGCTTGAGAAACCTCTCAGGCTACCTAAGGCTATGAGTGAATTTGAATACCTGAATCATATCCGTAAGATCGGATCAAAAAACAAGCTTTTCAGGACATTTATCGGACAGGGTTATTATGGTGTTGCACCATTATCGGTTATAATAAGAAATGTCCTTGAGAATCCCTCATGGTACACATCTTATACACCTTATCAGGCTGAAATCTCTCAGGGCAGGCTTGAAGCCCTTCTGAATTTTCAGACCATGATCATCGATCTTACAGGTATGCAGATTGCCAATGCTTCACTCCTTGACGAGTCGACTGCGGCAGCTGAGGCAATGATAATGATGTTCAATGCCCGATCGCGGAACTCAGTTAAGGCTGGAGCCAACAAGTTCTTCGTTGATGAGGATTTATTCCTTCAGACTCTTGATGTCATTACAACACGGTCCGGTCCGCTGGGTATTGAACTTGTGAAAGGAAAGTATAATGAGGCAATTTTTAATGAATCGTTCTTTGGCGCTTTTGTTCAATATCCTTCGGCCTCAGGGAAAATAAGAGACTACAGGGATTTGGCTGAAAAAGCTCATGCTTCAGGAATGCTCTTAGGAGTAGCAGCCGACCTTATGAGCCTCACTATTCTTACACCTCCAGGGGAATGGGGAGCAGACATTGTGGTTGGTTCAAACCAGAGATTCGGACTTCCAATGAGTTTTGGCGGACCTCATGCCGGGTTCTTCGCAACGAGGGATGAGCTTAAAAGAAGTATGCCAGGCCGCATTATAGGAGTCTCCATAGATGCACAGGGTAACCATGCTCTCAGAATGGCGCTCCAGACAAGGGAACAACACATAAAGAGGGAGAGGGCGACATCAAATATCTGCACTGCCCAGGCTCTGCTGGCAACAATGTCAGGCATGTACGCACAATATCATGGTCCGGACGGACTTAAAGAAATAGCAACACGAATTCACAGGTCAGCATGTACCCTGAGCAGCAGCCTGAGAAAACTTGGGTACATCCAATCGAATTCAATCTATTTTGATACTTTAAATGTCATCCCGCATGAAGGAATAAGTCAGGAAGATATCAGGAAATTTGCCCTGGAAAAAGGTATTAATTTCTTTTATCCCGATGAATCGAGCGTTAACATAAGCACAGATGAGATCACTTCATTCCACGACATCAATGAAATCATTGAGGTGTTCGCAAGAGCTGCAGGTAAGAAAGCCGAACATATAGATTCACTTGTTGACTGCAACTGCATTGATGAGAAATTCATCAGGAAATCCTCCTTTCTCAATGCAGCGGCATTCAACTGTTATCACAGTGAAACAGAGATGATGCGTTACATTAAGATGCTTGAAAGAAAGGACTTTTCACTTACTCACTGTATGATACCACTTGGTTCCTGCACAATGAAACTTAATCCTGCCTCTTCACTGTTTCCTATGAGCTGGCCGGAATTTGGCAACATTCACCCCTTTGTCCCCGAAGATCAGGCTCAGGGGTATTATCAGCTTATGGATGAGCTTGGCGAGGCGCTTAAAGAGATAACCGGCTTTTCAGCAATTTCCTTTCAGCC